>Ga0210405_10001129_pt1 | contig 32019 bp, 19 predicted proteins | sample IncBWH11MmetaG_FD_155492 | JGI IMG/M metagenome (GOLD analysis project Ga0210405, IMG submission 155492) | Forest soil microbial communities from Barre Woods Harvard Forest LTER site, Petersham, Massachusetts, United States - Inc-BW-H-11-M | ecosystem: Environmental > Terrestrial > Soil >...
CATTGCACATTACTAATGCCAAGCTCAGCCAGCACCAATTGCGGTGTTCCGCCGGATAGCGGGACGCGCATCAACTGAGTTCGGCGGTCGGCCTCGGTTGCCGAGGGATTCAGGAGGTAGAGAATCTCCGAACCATCAGGATTCAAGCGTCCGCCCTGGGCATTCTTATCGCCGCCAACAAGCAGATCGGGCACCGGCTGATCGATGGATTGTTTGAAAATGTGGAACGCGCCATCGCGGTCCGAAGTAAAAATCACCGACTTGCTGTCCGGCGTCCAAGCAAAGGGCACATTCCGGCGCTCATCCAGGCTGAGGCGATGAAGCGTACCCAGGCCGCCGGCTGTTTTGACTTCCGCAACGTATACTTCGGGAGCGCCGGCCCAACGCAAAAAGAGCAAATGCCTGCTATCCGCTGAGATGCTGGCGCTCACCTTTGCATCTGGCCCATTCGTCAGGCGCACAGGCTGGCCCCAGGTTTGATTACCCATTGCGTCTACCTTGATGGCCCAGAGATTTGAATCGTTCTGGCTTGGCGGAGACTCGCCGAGAGAATAAATGAGGCGTCCGTCGAGGGCCCAGACAAGAGGGCCATGAAGGCGTGTACTGGAGAGGATGTAGTTGGTTTTGCCGACGACGGGATCGCAGATGCCGAGAGAGGCTTCCGGTTCCTCCAATCCGTGGATGTACACCGTCCGAGCGAAAGCAATATGGCGGCTGTCCGGAGACCAAACGACGGACTGGAAGTTGTCTCCTGGCTGGCCAAGAATCTTGCGAGCTTGCTGGCCGTCAGACTGCATTTGCCAGATTTCTTCGCGGCCGTATTCGCCGCGAAGGAAGACGATCTTTGAGCCATCCGGCGAGACTGCGCCGTGTTCACCATTGTCCGCGAGTTTGAGCGGCGAGCCACCGAAGACGGAGGCGTTCCACAAGCTCGGCTTCTCCGATGGCGACGAGGCGCTTGTTACAAGAACATGACTACCATCTGGGAACCAGTTCACGTGGCTGGTCTTAAGCGAGTCTGGTAAAGCGACGGAGTGTGTTTCGCCAGTGCCCACAACACGAAGAAAGAGACCAGCGCGGTCGGCAAACACGAGGTATTTTCCGTCGGGAGAGATGGCGGCCGTGAGGATGGGGTCATTGACCGGATTGCCAGTCAGGCGGCGTTCGGTGAAGCGGATCGAAGCGGCCGAGCGGTGGCCCGCGTGCCAGCCAGCGCTAATTCCGGCCAAAACGACCGCAGCCACGGCCGCCGACAACGGCCAGCGACGGCGGGGAGGGGGTACGGCACTACTGTGGTGCCCCGTCCGAAGAAGTGGTTGGGGCGCAGAAATGATTTCCAGCGGCGTTCGGTTGACCGGGGCAAGGAAGCGATAGCCCCGGCGCGCGAGAGTTTCCACAAAGCGAGGGTTTTCGGCTGAGTCGCCGAGAGCGTCCCTAAGCCGTTTGATTGCAGCGTTAAGGCCATGGTCGAAGTCTACAAACGTGTCCGCCGGCCAGAGGCGGGCATGTAATTCCTCGCGCGTGACCAACTGGCCGGAACGTTCCAGGAGCAAGGCTAGTACTTGAAATGGCTGGTCCTGCAGTCTGACCTTTGAGCCGCTCCGGCGGAGTTCGCCGGCCCGCAGGTCAACCTCGAAAATGCCGAAATGGACGATGGAGTTTGGCTCCGTCTCTGGCATGGCTAATCCCCTATTCCAGAACCACTCTTTAGGTAATACGGGCCAATTAAGAAGATGTTTCTGAAGTTCACTTGGTCACCCGTGCGCACATCTATTTGACGTTAAAGAACTTAATTGGTCATCGAGAGATGCGACAGGCGCTATCCCCCCAGCATTGAGGTACCTTCGCGCCCGGCGCAGGTTGGGCTTCACCGAGGAGGTGAAGCCGTGGAAGACAAGACCTGGAGAAGGTGTTTTTTACTTGGAGTGATTTCCTGTTTGTGGGCATTTCCGATATGTGCTGAGGATGAGCGGGCGCCGGAGGTCTTTGTGACTGTCGCTGTCCATAACCACGCAGGGGTTTCCGCGAACACCTTGGCACAAGTGGAGCGGACGGCGAGCTCGATCTTCAAGCAGGCAGGGGTGGACGTGGACTGGGCGAATTGCGATCTCCCTGTTGAGGCTGTGCGAATCGCTTCGTCCTGCCGTGTAACGGAGTTTCCGAGACACCTGCAACTGTCGATTGCGCCGCGTTCCAAGAATTTGACCGAGTCTGTGCTTGGTATCTCCTTCCTGGGAGAAGACGGGAGCGGGTGCTACAGCGATGTGTTTTTCTGGCCTACTAAGGAGTTACACCAACGCTTTCACGTGGATCTCGGGACGCTGCTGGGACACGTCGTGGCGCACGAGATTGCGCATTTATTGCTTGGGACGAATGCGCACTCGGATACCGGAATCATGCGCCCGCATTGGAGTGAGCAGGATTTGCTCAACGCAAGCAAAGGCCACCTACTGTTTACCCAAGCACAGGGCCGAACGATGAGGGAGAAAGTGACCACCAGTTTGTGCCGAACAGAGAGGACATTATCTGCGACGGGGGTTGGCAGAGACTGAAGAGTTAGTTTTCAGCGGGGCGTCCGGGACGGGGATGCCGGAGCCTTCTTTGAGAGTGTGTATTTTGTCGACAGCGAGGCTTTCAAATTGTTCAGTGAGGCCGCTGGGCCAGCGGACTTGCACCGAATCGAGCTTGTTGGCGGCGCCGAGGCCGAAGTGGACGCGCATGTCGTTGTTCGAATCGTAGCTGGAGCCGCTGCGGACTTCGTCTACGAAGAGGCGAGGGCCGGCCTTCATGGTGATGCGAGCTCCGATAGCGTCGCGCGCGGAACGATACTTTTGCAAGGCTGAGGCGTAGGAAGAGCCGATCAGGTGAAACGCGATCCAGTGATTGGAGTTGCGAACATCGTTGACGAGTAGACTGGGCGGCGCGTTCATGTTGCTGATCACCGCCGAGAATTGGCCGTCGTTCCACAAATCGCCGATGGACAGGCCACGCGAAGAATTAGCCGTGGTGATGCCGGGGCCGGCATCGGCGGAAATATCGGTGAAAGTACCGTTGCCGTTGTTGTGGTAGAGAATGCGCGGTTCCTGGAAGGTGCTGCCGAGATGCTGGCTATCGACTTCGGGGTAGACGTGGCCGTTGACGAGAAGGAGATCGGGCCAGCCGTCATTGTCGAAATCTAAAAACATGGCGCCCCAGCCGAGGTATTTTGTGTTGAGGCCGAGGCCTGCGGGATAGGTGACGTCGTCGAAGGTGCCGTTGCCGTTGTTGCGATAGAGAGTGGCGGTGTCGTCGGAGAAATTGGTTTTGAAGATGTCGAGCTTGCCGTCGCCGTTATAGTCGGCGATGGTTGAGCCCATGCCAGCTTGCGCGCGGCCGTCTTCGTTGAAAGCGGCGCCGGCGGTGATGGCGACATCGGTAAAGGTGCCATCGCGATTGTTGTGATAGAGAATGCTGGCGGTGCTGTCGTCGGCGACAAAAATGTCGGGCCAGCCATCGTCGTCGTAGTCGAGCGTGGATACGCTCAGGGAGTAGTGACCGTCGGCTTGGTCGATGTGAGATTTTTTGGAGACGTCTTCGAAGGTGCCGTCGCCGCGGTTATGATAGAGGATATTTTTTGACGCGGGGAGTCCTTGGGGGCCGCACATCACTGGAACGCCTTTCCACACGCAGGAGGCGCGCTCACCCGGAGCGGGGGCGGTGGAGAGATCGAAGTCAACGTAGTTGGCTACCATTAGATCGAGATGGCCGTCGCGATCGTAGTCGACGAAGGCGCAGCCATTGCCCCAGGACTTGCCGGAGCCGGCGACGCCGGCTTTTTCGCTCACGTCGGAGAAAGTGCCGTCGCCGTTGTTGTGATAGAGCACATTTTTTCCGTAGTAGGTGACGTAGAGATCTTCCCAGCCGTCATTGTCATAGTCGCCCACGCAAACGCCCTGGCCCCATCCGGTGTGCGTGAGGCCGGCTTTTTGGGTGACGTCGGTGAAAGTTCCGTCGTGATTGTTGTGATAGAGATGGCTGGTGGGCGCTTTTTTTGAGGGCGGCGTGTCGAGGTTGGTTCCGTTGACGATGAAGATGTCGGGCCAGCCGTCGTTGTCGTAATCGAATATGGCGGCGCCAGTTCCGGTGGTTTCAATGATGTATTTTTTGGTGTCGACACCACCGAATATTATTGGATCTACGAGACCGGCTTTTTTGCCGATGTCGGTGAAATGCGCCAGCGGTTTCGCATTGTTTTTGGGGAGCTGGGTCGCGGCTAAGAGAATAGAAAAAGGCAAGAGAAGAGCAAGCGAAATCCAAGAGAGTTTGAAACGGAACCGCGAATGATGAGTCGGACCGGAAATCATGAACTCTTGGCATACTAAGGTGCGGGTAGAGTAGGGTCAAGGTGGAGCACCGGCCTGAGCTTTGTCCGACAAAATAGAATGGGATCTGCCGTGCACTCTTTCGAACTATATCGCGGATTGAGGGTTGGGCTGAGAATTGGAGCGCTTGCGCTGGGGCTTCTCCTCGACCGCGCGGACGGACATGCGCAATCGGAGAAGTCGAAAGCTGGCTCCGACGCTGCGGCGGCAAATGCGATTTACAGCCAGGGAATTGCCGCTTTGCAGCAGCGGAATTTGGCCGGGGCGCGGGAGGCGTTTGAAAAGACGGTGAAATTGGTTCCGCGGAGCCCGGAACCGCACAATTCGCTCGGATGGGTTTTGATGGCGCAAGGAGAAACCGATGCTGCCATCGCTGAGTTCAAGGCGGCAGTAAAATTGAAACCGAATTTTGCGCAAGCGCATATGAACCTTTCGAGTGCGCTGCTACAAAAGGAAGATACGCAGGGCGCGGTGCGTGAAGCGCGCGAAGCTGTGCAGCAGGCTCCTGGGGATTCGGAGACGCATCACATTCTCGCGCGGGCGCTTTCGCTTTCTGGAGACACAGCTGGCGCTGCGGAAGAATTGGAGAGAGCGATCGAGATCGAACCTAACCGGTCAGAGCTGCACGATGATATGGGTACTGTTTTGGTTCAGCAATCGAAGACGGAGGTGGCTGCGGCTCAGTTTTCTGAAGCGCTGAGGCTACAGCCGCAGTTTGCGCAGGCTCATCTGCACCTTGGCGTCCTGCGCTTGCAGCAGAAGGATATCGAGGGGGCGGAGTCTGAGTTGCGCATGGCCACAAGCCTGGAGACGGGAAATTCGCTGGCGCACTACTACTTGGCACAGGCGCTGGAATCAAAAGGAGCGGCGGACGCCGCGCTACAGGAATATCAGTCTGCGGCAAAACTCGATCCCGGCAGTGCCGACGCGCAAAAGCATTTGGGGATTCTGCTGCAGCGTTCGGGAAATGCGGAAGACGCGATCTCCGCATTTCGGGAAGCCGTGAAGATTCGGCCGGAGAGTGCGGATGCACACAATGATCTTGGGCTTGCCTTATTGCAGACCGGCGATGCGGAGAACAGTATCCGGGAATTTGACGCGGCGCTGAAACTGAAACCGAACGACGCTGGCTATGAAGGCAATGTGGGCGTCGCTTATTTGCAGAAGACGGATTTTGACGCAGCAGCGGCGCATTTTCAGGCTGCTCTGAAAGCCGCGCCACAGGACGCCACGTTTCACTACGACCTAGGGCTGGCGCTTAAGATGAAAGATCGATTGCCGGAGGCGATTGCCGAATTCAAGAAGGCTGAAGAGCTGGATCCCAAGCTGGCAGATGCTCACTACACTCTTGGCGTGACCTTGTGGCAGCAGGGGGAATTGGCGGCAGCAGCAGAAGAACTGCGCGAGGCGGTTCAGGCAAAACCCGACTATGCGGAAGCTTACTATACGCTCGGTTCAGTGTTGAAGCAGAAGGGAGACTTGCAGCCGGCCGCCGATGCGCTGCGGGAGGCCATTCGTTTGCAGCCGGATTTTGCGGGAGCGCACACGAATCTGGGAGCCGTTCTGCGGCAGCTCGGGGACGCAGATGGAGCGGCTGCTGAGAGCCGAGCCGGCATGGAGCTTTTGAAGCAAAAGTCGAACGAGCAGGCGGCGGCGTTCGCGACAAATTCTGGACGCAAGCTTTTGAACGCGGGGGATCTTGATGGAGCTATTTCGCAATTCCGCGCGGCGATTCAGTCGCTGCCGTCATATGCTCCGGCGCACTATCAGCTTGGCGAGGCGCTGCAAAGAAAAGGAAACAAAGAGGAAGCGTCGAGGGAATTTCAGAAAGCGGCGGAGATTGATCCTCATTTGAAGGCGCCGGACTAATAGGCAGAAAAGAAAGCGAGCGGGCCCGTGTCTTTAGAACGCGGTCTTGCGAAGAGCCACTAGCTCGGTTTCAACCGGCACACCGCGAGCGACTTTCGCACGAATGACGGCTTCAAAAGGTTTGAGCTCGCCATTTGGCGAAACGGAAAGGCGCAAAAGCAGTTCCTCCAAAGAGCTTTGCCTACAGACGTACTCAACGGCGGCTTGCGTGCCGATCGTGGTGTTTCCCGCGAGGATTAGCACGGATTGACCCTGATTCATTCCTTTTACTAGGCCGAGGAGGGCGTAGTCCTCTGTGAGAGGCACACCAGAAGGAGTCGCGAAGAACTCCTTGCCTTCGTCGGGTTGTGGGTGCCTGTTGATAATGGCATGGTCGCCTTTGCGAGGACCTGAGGTGAGCTGCTCAAAAACGAATTCCTGAGTGCCGGGAATTTCCAAGAGTGAAAGATTTTCCACCGGCGAACCGATGAAAATTAAATTGTTGTTCTTGGCGTCGTCGAGCGAAAAAAGGCTTCCGCGTTTGACGCGGATACGGCGGCGGAGGAGGGCGAAGACGCGATCGAGCTCGTGCACTGCCAAGACCTCGCCGACGCCAGTATAGTGATCGAGAATGGGGGCCCCGGCGTCACGCGCTGCATCGCGGTAGCGCATTCCCGTTTCGGGACGGCCGATAAACGCTGCGTTGCTAAAAACAACCCAGGGCTCTTCCGGCCCAGTGGCAAAGCCTTTCCAAAACACACGAAAAGCTGCCGGCACCGGCTCGCCTTCGCTTGCCAGCTGCACAGGGCTTGAGTTGCGAGTCGCCATCAGCCACACAATCACCAGAATGGCGGCCGCAAGGAAAATGGAAAGAGAGATGACCTCGGTGCCCCACCTGCGTTCGGTGTTCTTCTCCAGGGCCTCTTTGCTTACTACCCCATTCAGACTGCCAGAAGGAGACTTCACCGCGGAAGAATTACGATGATGAAAAGAAAGGACGTACGTGCCCTTGGGGAGTTCCACAACGATGGGATCTTCGAGGCCGCCCGAGCTGTAATATTCGGTGAGCTTGGAGCGAAGACGTCCCGCCTGCACGCGAACCATGGAATCGAGTTGAGGATCGAAATCAGGGGAGCGTCCAAAGACTTCCGTTGCGATTTGGAATTCTTTGATGGGAGTGCCCGGATGTTCGACGGCGTGCTTCGCCAAGTAACGGAGCAATTTGCAAAGAGACTCCGAGCCATGCAGGGCCTGGCTGTTGACGAGCCGATTAATCTGCTCCAGAAGATGCTCCCGTTCGCTCACACAAATCCTTGATACGTTGAAGTAACAGGAGTGTAACAAGCCGCGCATCTCTCTGCAAGACGGAGAGTTATTCGATGTAACCGTATCAGACGCATTGAGACTTCTATCAGCAAGCCAAAAAACAAATAGTACGCATCAATATTGCCGCATCGTCCGCCTAAGTGGTGCCGACGCGTGGTTTGCGCTTGGGGCGGGAACGCGGTGGCCTTATTTAGGCCCGGTGCTTTAGTGCGAAGCGCAGGTCGAGGGCGCTTTAGGTTCTCTGTGGGGGTGCCTTTAGCGGTTGAGCCTGGCTCGTTCTTTGCGAGTTTTGGTTCAGCCTTCCTTAGTCTAAATAACATTCAACCAAATCAGAAGTGCACGAAAGCTTGGCAAACTCGTCGCTGGTGTAGTTGACGGCGAGGCCATTTGACGATTGGACTTGATGTGCTTTTCTGAAGATAAGGGAAACGGATCTGCTAGGAGGGGTGGGATGGCAAAGCGACTCGTAGTTCTAGGTTTGGCCGTTCTGTTTTGTGTAATTTTGTTGAATTCGCCGAAAGCATCAGGGCAGGCGGTTTTTGGAAGCATCATCGGAACGGTGACGGATCCCCAAGGAAATGCCGTTGTCGGAGCTAAAGTAACCGTCACTTCGACCACCAAGAGCTTTACCTATGATACGACCACGAATGAAAGCGGGAACTACGCTGTTACGCATTTGATTCCGGATACTTACAAGGTTCACATCGAGGCCACCGGATTCAAATCGTACGACGTGCCGAGCGTTTCTGTTTCCGCCGATGCTTCCGCGAGCATTGATGCGTCCATGCAGGTTGGCGCTGTCACGCAAACCGTCGAAGTTACCGGGGAAGTTCCTCAGCTTCAGACGGACCGCGCTGACGTGGACGTGCAGTTCAGCCAGAAGTACGTCCAAGATCTGCCTGTCCTCAACCGCAACTTCACCAGTTTTGAGCTGCTCTCGCCGGGAACTCAGAAGCTCCCCGGTTTCAACCACGCTGCCACGGAAAATCCTCAAGGCGGCGGTCAGATCGAGGTGAACGGACAGCACTTCTCAGGTACGAACTTCGAACTCGATGGCACCGACAATCAGGATCCTATTCTTGGCATTATCGTTGTGAACCCCAACCTTGACGCCATTGGAGAAGCGAAGATTGCCCTTCAGGATTACGACGCAGAATCCGGCAAGGCAACCTCTGGAATAGTCAGAGTGCAAACCAAGTCCGGATCGAACGAGTTCCATGGCAGCGGCTTCTACTACTATCGCAATAGCGACCAGCAGGCCCGCGACCCGTTCACCAACAAGCCCGGCGTTCCGCTGGCCCCCGCGACTTGGAAACAGTTTGGCGGTTCGGTCGGTGGTCCGATCTTTAAAGATAAGCTATTTTTCTTCGGCGACTATCAACAGACCAAGCAGATTCAGGGCATCACCAACCTGTATTCGATCCCAACGGCGAATGTGCTCAAAAGTTGCAATCCGGCCACCAACGCGCAGAGTTCTACTCCGGGCTTCTGCAACTTTAGCGACTATCTAACCGCGCTGGGGTCCAGCGCCCAGATCTTTGACCCTGCATCCAGCACCACGGCCGATGGTTCCGGCCGCACGGCGTTTACGAACAATATGATTCCAATAGCGGACGTTAAGCAAAACGTGGGTAACATCCTGGCTCTGTTCCCGACGCCGACTGTGCCCTGTGGTGCGACGGCCACCTCTGCCTGCGTCGCCAACAACTTCGCTGCAACCGGTTCAGGGCCCTTTAATCAGTATTCCTTCGACGTTCGCATTGACTACAGCGCGCCGCACAACTATCAAGTCTTCGGGCGCTTCAGCCTTGACTACTTCAACTTGTCCGGCGCGGGCGGCCTGGGCGCTCTAGGCGGCGCAGGTTTTGGTCCGGGTGGGTTGAACGGAAGTTCGACGGTGCATAACTACAGTTTGGCTTCTGGGTTTACCAAAGCCCTCGGAACGCATTGGCTGACGGACTTCCGTTTCGGGTACTTTAAGTACAATCCGCAAACAGCGTATTCCGACGCGAGTCAATCGCCTATGGATAAATTCGGGATTCCTGGACTCAACTCAGGGACCGGAATCGCGGGCCCGCCGACAACCGGCGGTCTCTCGGGGTTCATCTTCACTACGGGCGGTAACGGAGGCGGGCAAGGCAGCATCTCTGGCTCCAATGGCTCCAATGGCTTCGGGGACGGCCTGAACGTCGGTCGCTGCAATTGTCCGTTGACCGAAAGCGAACAGCAGTTCCAGTTTGTGAACAACTGGACGCGAAGCCAGGGTAACCACACCATCAAGTTTGGGGCGGATATTCGCTATGCCGAAAACCTCCGCGTTCCTAGCGACGCCAGCCGGACCGGACTCTTGAACTTTGACAACGGCGGAACTTCTAATGCGGGCACTGGCGGGTTGTCGATCGCCACCTTCGTGCTGGGAGACGTCACTTCCTTTCAGCGCTTTGTGAGCACCAGCTTAAACGCCGCCGAGCGGCAGAAACGCTGGTTCTTCTATGGACAGGACTCCTGGCGCATCAGTCCAAAATTCACGATGACCTACGGCCTGCGGTGGGAGATCTACTTCCCCGAGAGCGTCAATGGTAAGAATAACGGAGGTTTTGCCAATTTAGACCAAGGCGTCATTCGCGTCGCAGGCAATGGCCCTATCGGCTTGAACGGCAACATCAACAATACTTACAAAGCGTTTGCGCCACGTCTCAGCTTTGCGTATCAGTTTGATTCCAAGACTGTGATGCGCATCGGTTATGGACGCGGATTCGATATCGGTGTATTTGGGTCCAACTTCGGCCACGTAGTGACGCAGAACCTGCCGGTCCTTGCGCAGCAATCGCTCCAGGACTCAAACTGCTCGCAGCAGCCGACTTGTGGCCCGAATACGACGGCCAACCGGTATCCGGTCTTTACTCTTACCCAAGGGCCGGTGCCGTTCTCTTTTGCCAACATTCTTAGTTCGATTTCGCCTGGTGGCACTTTGCCCTTGTATGGGCCTGACGGCACCGTGGCCCCCAGAATCCGTCCGACGGTTCAACGGCTCCCAACCATCGATCAATGGAATGCCACGATACAGCGGCAGCTGACTCCAACAATTAGCCTCACGGTTGGCTACATCGGCAACAAGGGCACGCACGTGTTTGCCGGTCAAGGGCCCTCTTACAACAACAACGAGCCTGCGATCGGAACAGGAACGGACGCCTACCAATGCACGCCTAACCCGGCACCGGCCACCACATTCGATTGCAAACAGTCGTTCGCACCTTCGGTGGCGCAATCTTTCCGCCGCAAGTATTTCTTAAACGGCGTTCCAGCGTTCAAATACCCGGGCTTCTTCACACCGACGGGAGCGCCTCTTACGTGCTGCGCCGTCGATACGGGTTACTTCGGCAACGACGCCGATAACAAATACAACGCTCTGCAAATTAAGGCCGAGAAGCGCACCAGTTATGGGTTGCAGTTCATAGCGCACTACACCTTCTCCCACGCATATGACTACGACTCGAACTATTTCGATGTAAACAAGGTATTCGCTTGGGGGCCAAACCCGTACAACCGCAATCAGGTGTTTGTAGCCAACGTGATCTATGAATTGCCCATCGGCAAGGGCAAGAAGTTCATGGGCGACGCTGGCCGCGTGACCGATCTACTCATCGGGGGATGGCAAATTAGTAATACAACCACTTATGGCACAGGCCTCCCATGGACTGCGGGCCTCGCGAATTGCGGTCAAGTCTCCGATGCCGGGCCGTGCCGCCCCAACATAGTAGGAAACCAGGGGCTCCAGACTGGAGTCACCAAAAACGCAAACGGTACGTTCTGGTTCACACCGATTCCGACTCTGAGTCAGAACCTTCCGGAAATTAAGAACTCACCGACTAACATCTCTGGCCAGAACGACTCTTGCGGAGCGGCTCGTCCGACCAACGGTTCGTTCGCCATGCCCGCCTGCGGCCAAATCGGCAACGCCGGTTTCAATACGTTCCGCGGTCCGCACGCATTCTACGATGACATGTCCTTGTCGAAGACCTTCAACATTACTGAGCGCTACAAAGCGCAGTTCCGCTTCGACGCTTACAACCTGTTCAACCATCCCGTCCTGGCTCTTCCCAACGGTTGCGTGGATTGCTCAAACGGAGGCCAGATCAGCGACATAGAGGCGGATTCCGCACCGGGTGCCCCCATCGGCATGCGGCAACTGCAGTTTGGTTTCAGATTCACTTTCTAACAAAGAGAAAAAACAACACCCCAAACCCACGGGGAGCCCTCACGGGCTCCCCGTTTTTTATGTTCTAATCTGCTTTTGTGGTATTGGATCGGACCCCATGGCTAAGGTTCATTGGTCTCGCATTGCTCTCGCCGGGAGCTTTCTCGCGTGCTGGCCGGCTCATGGCGCTGAAACGCCACGAACGGCGCAGTCTTCTTCGGCGGTAGACTCTCCTTACTCCGCGCAATCCCAGCCACCGGGAACCATGTTCGATGAGGCGAGGCGGCTCTCGCAGCAAGGCAAATACAACGAGGCGATCAGCGCCCTTCATCAGCTCGAATCAGCACATCCGGGCCTGAAAGGCCTTTCCCATGAACTGGGAGCGGCGTACTACAAAATGGGCGATTATGCGAGCGCGATCGCATTCCTGAAAAAAGCGCTGCAAGAGAATCCAGCGGACTCCGAGGCGGAGCAACTTCTAGGCCTTTCCTATTACCTGTCGCAGCGGCCTGGGGAGGCGATTCCAGAGTTGGAAAAGGTTCAGACGTGGTACGCCAGCGCGAATGTCGACGCGTCGTATATCCTTGGGATTTGCTACATTCAGACAAAGGATTATCCGAACGCGCGCAAAGCGTTCGCCAAAATGTTCGATGTGCCAGCGGATTCGGCGGCCAGCTATTTGTTCACGGCACGCATGCTGCTGCGCCAGGATTTCGCACCCGTTGCCGAAGAATATGCCCATAAAGCCGTGGCACTCGATCCAAAGCTTCCCATGGCGCACCAGCTTCTTGGCGAGTTGTACCTCTATCATTCGCAGATCGACGAGGCCATAACCGAATTCCGGAAAGAGCTGGAGATCAATCCCGGCAACGCCACGGCGTATTACAAACTTGCGGATGGTTACTCCCGCCAGCAGAAATACGATGAAGCGGAGCGGCTACTGCAACGCTCGATTTGGCTGGATTCCACGTCCACGGGTCCGTACATACTTCTCGGCAAAGTCTTACAGAAGAAAGGCGAGACGGAGCTGGCAGTGCGCGCGCTGCAGCGGGCGCTTGCCATGGATCCCAATAATCCCATTCCACACCACCTTTTGGGCCAGGCCTACCGCGATTTGGGCAGGAACGAAGATGCGGAGCGAGAGCTGAAGGTGGCCGGTCAATTGGAACAAGGCAAAAATTCGAAACCCTGATCGCGGCGGCCATGAAAAAGTTCACGACAGTCGGACTGGGCGAATTGCTCTGGGATATTTTCCCGGAGGGCCGCCAGCTTGGCGGCGCGCCCGCGAATTGTGCGTACATGACCAGCTTGCTGGGAGATGAGGGGATCGTCGCAAGCCGGGTGGGAAGCGATGAGCTTGGCGAAGAAGCCAAACACCGGCTCGAGGGCCTCGGTCTCGGCACTTCCTGCATTCAGCTCGATCCAACATATCGCACAGGGATTGTGCAGGTCGAAGTCGATGCGAAAGGCCAGCCGACATTTCAAATCGCCCAGCCCGTTGCTTGGGACTCGTTCGAATGGACGCCTGTGTGGCAAGCGCTCGCGCAGAATGCGGACGCAGTGTGCTTCGGTTCTCTGGCGCAAAGGTGTGCGCAGTCCCGCCAGACTATCTACTCTTTTTTGAAAACGATCCGGCCGGAAACCACGCGAGTCTTCGACGTCAATCTACGGCAGTCTTTTTATTCCGCGCAGATCCTTGCCGATTCCGCAAAACAAACGGACATCATCAAGTTGAATCACGATGAGTTGCCGACCGTAGTGCAACTGCTGGGTTTTCCGTTTCATGACGAAGAGTCCGCGGCGCAGTGGCTTCTACACACATTCCACATCAAGCTGGTGTGCATCACGCGAGGCGCGCGAGGGAGCTTGCTCGTGAGCGAATATGCCAAACACGAGCATCCCGGTATTCACGTACAGGTGGTGGACACCGTGGGTTCGGGCGATGCGTTTACGGCGGCGCTGGTTTACCACTATCTGAGGCGTGATTCGCTTGCCACGATGAACGAGGCGGCGAATCAAATGGGATCGTGGATCGCAAGCCAGACCGGTGCCACTCCCGCGCCCGACGAGGCCCATCTCGAACTAATCCGTATAGCCGGCGAGTGAGCGAGAGTTCAGGTCAACTCTAGTGCGCGGTACCGGATGTTTGACCCTGTTCCTTAGCCAGCCGCGCGACCTCAGTTTGTGGCAGTTCGTGCAGCAGCGCCAAAAACACGCCGTTGGTCCAGCCAAAACCGACGATGTTCATGTGATACCCGGCGGTCACCTGCGTTTCCGAGGAGCGCTTCACCGCGTCATATTTTTCACGAATAGTGCCGTCGCGCTTGAAGTTCTCCATGACCATCGAAAGGAATTTGTAGGAAAGCCGGTCCGCATCCTCATTGAACCCGTAGCGGCGCATGCCTTCGATAGCCATCAATTGGTTCGGCGCCCACGCATACGGAAAATCCCACTGGCCACCCGTTTCGTAAGGGCTCATCACCAAGCCCCCCGGTTGCTCGAACTTTCCGACGTGTTGCATCACGATGCGTGCTTGTTCAGGAGTCGCAATGCCGGCCCAAAGCGGATAGAACGCCGTCACGTACTCGTACGTTGAACGCGCTTGCTTCTCGAAATCGTAGTCGAAGTAGAGGCCGCGCTCGCTGTCCCAGAGATATTTCTGAACGTCAGCTTTTCGTTGCTCCGCACGCTGCCGCCATTTTTCTGATTCTTCCTTGCGGCCCAGTGCTGCGCTCATTTGTTCGAGATCCTTCTCTGTTTTGTAGAGCAGGCTGTTGAGGCACACCGGAGCGTAGTGGTGCGTCGCGGCACCGTAGGGACCGAAGCGGAAAGATATGTCGAATCCGGACTCGCGCATCGCGCGGTCGCCCTTATAGTAGTCCGCGCTTAACGCGATTGTTCCCGCAGGATCGCAAGCCGCCGGGGCCATGGTTTTGGCGACATCGCAAATCTGCAAAGCAAACAGGGGTCCGGCCGCAAGCGAAGACGGCTTCGCTGCGCTTGACTCCAGCACATAATTCCGGCCGAGATCGGGCTGCTGTAAGAAGAATGCCCCCACCTGGCGGTAGTGGCCGGTTTCGTCCTTCAAACTCTCTGGTGCCGGGCCGTTTCCAAAATCGAAGTAGCGCGAGAGGCCGGTCGAGCCCGCGCGATGCGGTTCGCTCGTCCACAGTTCGTGATCTTTGACGGCATAGTCGTACGCTTTCGCGAGCCATTCATTGTTTGCGTGTCCGGCAGCTTTTTGCGCGTCGTAAACCGCCAGAATCATGGACGTAAGGAACGGCGGCTGCGAGCGCGTCAGATAGTAAGTGCGATTGGCATTCAACACGCCGCCATAGTGTTCGATTTCGAAGAAAAAATTCTCAACCATTCCTTTTGCAAGATCGATCCGGCCGTCACGCACCAAACCGCGAATAATGAAGTAACTATCCCAGCCGTACATTTCGTTGAATCTTCCACCGGGCACGACGTAGCGATTCTCCATGTAGAGCAGCCCGGCAGGATCGATTGTTCCTGGATCCATTTCACCGATGTGGTGAATCACCGCGGGCAAGTGCTGGACCTGCACGTTGCACTGTTTCTGAAGCTGCGCGACCGAGGCCGGCACCGCAAAATCGGCAGGAAGATAAAGTACGGAAGCTGAGGACAGCTTTGTATCCACCACCGTGGCACAATCTGTCAGCGAACGCGTGAGCGAATCCCAGCCCGTTGAAATGTAAGCGCGGATTTGATCGAGAGAGCTATCCGCTGGTTTCGAATCGCTCCCTGCGTTGCAAGGAAACGCGTTCAGCAAGCAAACGCAGAGCAGGCAAACGCAAAACTTCTTGAGTTTTTGCATGAGGTCGGCACCCCCGCAGCGCACCCTCGCCGGTGCCCGTTGCGGCACTAGCAGCATAGTCGGTTATCCAGGTCGGGGCAACCTTGGGGGCGGCCTAAAAAGGGGAATACCGGACCCATATTAAGGATACGGTCCAATGCTACTAAGTCCTGTGCATAGAAGTAGTTGTGAGGAATCGCAATGAGACTTCCGCTGCGTTGGCTGGGTGCCCGTGTGAGGCTCAATCTGAATTTCTGGGGGCGCCAAATTCCGCGCGGAAGAGCCCGCACTGAATAGCAAGGCTTCCGATACGGTCAAGAACTAATGTACAGTGCGCTAGCTGTCCACAGCGGAGCGGGGCGGTTTTCTGGCGAGAAGGAGTCGCATGAACCCGAGCGGAATTTTGCGTTTGGGCAGCGTTCGGGATGTCGCTCACTTTAAAGAGCATCTCGATGCGCTGCGCTTAAAAATTCCATGCGACCTCGAGCTCCTTCGTGGAGCAGAGTCGCCACTGGCAAAGCCAATCGTCCGCGGTGGCATCAAGATTGGGAATCGCTTCGCTATTCAGCCCATGGAAGGGTGGGACGGTACAAGCGATGGCAATCCCAGCGAACTCACGCTTCGACGATGGCAGCGATTCGGGCGCAGCGGAGCGAAACTGATTTGGGGCGGTGAGGCGGTCGCGGTATGCCATGAAGGACGCGCCAATCCGAATCAGCTTTGGGCGGCTCCGCACACGCGAGCAGGTTTAGAGAGGTTGAGGTCGGCACTCATTGAAGAGCATCGCCAAGTGTCTGGATCGGATGAAGGCCTGCTGATTGGATTGCAATTGACACATTCGGGCCGTTATAGCTGTCCGAATCAAAAGGGCCGTCCCGAGCCGCGCACTCTCTACCGTCACCCGATTTTGGATCGCCGGCTGAATTTGTCTTCGGACAATCCTCTGCTCACCGATTCGGAAATCGAGGGCATCATCGAAGAGTTTCACCGCGCGGCACGGATGGCGAGCGAACTTGGTTTCGATTTCGTGGACATCAAGCATTGCCACGGATATCTCGGTCATGAATTTCTCAGCGCGCACACGCGGGAAGGGAAGTACGGCGGAAGCTTCGAGAATCGAACGCGATTCTTGAGAGAAGTGGTGCACGGCATACGCGCTGCCACTTCGGGACTGCGAATAGGCGTGCGGCTTTCGGCGTTTGACACGATTCCTTACCGACCGGATCCGGCGCTTTCATCACCGGGGAAGCCAGGGCCGGGAATTCCAGAGGAATTTCAGAATTTGATTCCGTACCGGTGGGGGTTTGGAGTCGACCAGCGCGATCCGAGACAAACTGACCTTACCGAAACACTGCTCTTTTTAACGTTGCTGGAGGAGTTGGACATTCAACTCGTGAATCTTACGGCGGGGAGTCCTTACTACTGTCCGCACATTCAGCGGCCGGCTTTTTATCCACCCTCGGACGGATATCAGCCGCCCGAGGATCCTCTCGCCGGTGTGGCGCGGCAATTGGAAGCCGTGGAACAATTGAAACAACGTTTTCCAAAACTAATTATCGTAGGGACAGCGTACAGTTACTTGCAGGATTTTCTTCCGCACGTGGCGCAAGCGGCGGTGCGACTGGGATGGATAGATTCTGTAGGGTTGGGACGCATGGTGCTCAGCTATCCCGAAATACTCTCCGATGTGGTGGAAGGCCGCGTGTTTCAACACAAACTGGTTTGTAGAACATTTAGCGACTGTACGACCGCTCCACGAAACGGTTTGCCGTCCGGATGCTATCCGCTGGATAGCTATTACAAAAAGTCCGCATCGGCAGAACTTCTTAAGGTTGCGAAAGCGCGTCGATAGCGTTGCGGTTCGTCGGGACGAGGCGAGAACTTTTAGAATGAAAATCAAAACCATAGAAGAGCGGCGAAAATTACAGCGCGAAGTGCGGGGAATCGCCGCTGCGCTTTTGCCCTACGAGGTCGACGGCAGAGTTGCTGTCGCGGCATTTCAGCGGCACCTTGTAGCCACGCACCACGCTGGGTTATTGAACGCAGTCAACATGGACACTGGCTACGTAAACTATCTGAGCGACGCTGAAAAACGCGAGGTGCTCGGCTGGACCAGAGAGGCATTGGGCAAAGATGTGCCGTTTGTTGCCGGCGCGTACATCGAAGGGAGCGATGGCGACGTCGTTTCGCTGTACAGAAAAGAGATGGACGCGATCGTCAAAATGGATGGCATACCCATCTTGTTTCAAACGGTGAGACTACAAGGAAAGACATCCCAAGAAAAAGTAGCGACGTACCAAGAGGCGTGTCGGGGATACGCGCACGTGCTGGGCTTTGAACTGGGGCGCATGTTTGCGCCTAACGGCGAGATTTTCGACACCGACACTGTGCAAGGCTTGATGGATATTCCCGAATTAAAAGGGATGAAGCACTCTTCACTGAACCGGCTCGTGGAGCTCGAACGGCTGGCGCTGCGCGACGCGCGGCGGCCGGATTTTCGCATCTATACCGGCAACGATCTGGGCATCAATATGATCGAGTATGGCTCTGACTATTTGCTGGGACTTGCGACCTTCGCGCCGGAAAAATTTGCGGAGCGTGACCGCCTTTGGAAAACAGGAGACCCTGCTTATTACGCACTCTCCGACGCGCTCCAGTATCTGGGGAACTTGGCTTTCCGCGAGCCCATTCCCGCTTACAAGCATTCGGCGGCGGCTTTTCTGCATTTGACCGGGCGAATTCCCACCATGCGGACTCATCCCAAGAGTCCGGAGCGGCCCGCGTGGGAACAGGAAATATTGCGATCGTGTGCACAGCGACTAGGACTTGTATGATTCGGGAATTCTAGTCAACCTCAAAACCAATATTGGTCAATGTTTTCGCGCGTAAAATCCAGCGGAGAGCCCATAACTATTTTGCGCATTTCCGGGAACACGCGGATCAGCCCGACACCGGGAACGTCCATGCCATCGCGAGGAATTTCGTGGCGGAGCATCATCGCTCCCATAGCGGCAGTCAGACGGCCTAATTTGCCTGGGTCCCATAGCGTTATCGTCTTCACTGTTTTGTTCTCGATGTAGTGCCGCATCAGATTAGGAGTGGAGAGTCCGGCGATGGCAATTTGGCCTGAGAGTCCCGCTTGCTCGATGGCTCTGGCGATGGCCGGCGGTGCGGCGGAACTGTTTCCGATAAATCCGCGCAAACTTGGATAGGCTTGCAGCAAGCTTTGCGCCTGCACAAACGATTGCTGCTGATCGTCGTTTCCCGGAACCACGGCGACTAGTTGCATTTCCGGGTATTTTTCCTGCTGTTGTTTTTTCATCCAGTAGAGCCAAGCATTCAAATTGGACGCCGTCAGCGAACCCGTGATGATGGCGTATTGTCCGCGACCTCCAAGTTGCTCGGCCAGAACGTCCATGACGTGACGGCCCAAGGTTTCATCTTCGACCTGACTGACAAACCAATCGCGAGCGTCCGCTTGCGAATCGGCATCCCAAGTCAGTACGGAGATGCCATAGCGGCGTGCGCGGCGCAGCACGGGCGCCAGTGCGTTAGCGTCATCGCAGGAGACCGCCAGTACTGCCGGGTGCCTTGCCAGCAAACCGGCGATGACATCCACCTGCAGACTGGCGTCTGCGGCGGTCGGTCCGGTGTAAAAAAAATGAAGACCGAGTCGGCTCGCCTCTTGCGATGCGCCGTCGCGCGCGGAGTTGAAATACGGAATGCCAACCAGCTTTGGCACCATCACGAAGAGCGTCTTGGAGTTGCGCGGCAGGCGTGAGCAACCTGTGGCCAAGAGAAGCGCGACTAGCGCCAAGCTCGCGAAGGCGCGGCAATAACGCTTCTTCATCGCAGATCCTTACGGCTTCCCCGCAAAAGGTTTCCAGCGGCAATCGCTACAAGAAGCAAGACGGAGGTAAGAGCGCGTTGAACAAAAGGCGGAACGTCGAGAAGCAGCAAACCGTCTTGAACTATGTAAAACGCCGCAACGCCCACCAAGGTGGCGATGACGGAAGCCGACCCGCCTGCAATCGGCGCGCCGCCGAGGACTACCGCAGCGATGGCCATCAACATCAAACCTTGCCCCATGTCTGCGCGAGCGCTCGCAAGCCGCGCCACAAGCAAGATTCCGGTCATCCCACACAACAAACCCTCCAAGGTGTAAACGCCAAACAGCGTGAGGGCGACCGGGTAACCGGAATATCTCGCTGCGACACGGTTGCTGCCGATCGCGATGACGTAGTGTCCCCACAACGTGTAGCGCAAAAGCACTGCGACAACTGCGGCGATTGCCAGGAAAAAAAGAAATTCTACCGGAATGCCAAACAGTGCCGCGTCATTCCACCACAGCAAACCGCCCGGAAAGCCCGCGAAACTGCTCCCATTGCTGAGCGCCAATGCAATGCCGCTAAAGAGAATCATGCTGCCGAGCGTGACCAGGATGGACGAAAGGCGAAGAACGCCGATTAGTAATCCGTTGAAAGCGCCGCATAGTATCCCGGCGGCGAGAGCGGCGGCTTCAATTGCCCGTACCGGGAAATTATGATGAGCGGCGATGCCAGCGGTTACTGCCGCGACACCGACGGTCGCCCCCGCGGATAGATCGATACCACCGCAAGCGATGACGAACATCATCCCGAGAGAGACTAGCCCTGCTTCGGAGAGCGGCTGCGCGAGAAGCTGCCAATTCAGCGCCGACCAAAAGTCGCCGCTGCGGTAGCCTGCGTAAATACAGAAAAATAGCACCAATAGCGTAACTACACCCGGTTGCAGATTTTCCGACAGGCGCAGTTTCATCATTCGGTTGATGAATTTCGGCGCGGGGTTCCCGAACTGTTCGAGAGACACCGGCGCCGATGAAGGGGAAGTCACGCGGAAGGACTCTGCTGAAGCAGAAGTTTTCGGTGAAGTAGCGGGGCGCTGCTGAGGATTACGCCGAGTAACACAATGGCCCCGGTAGCAATGTTTTGCCAAAAGGCAGCCACGTGCAGAAGCACTAGCGCCTGCTGCAGGGAAGAGAGCAGCAAGACGCCCAGGAATGTGCCCAGCAGGCTGCCGCGTCCTCCCAGAATATCAGCCCCGCCAAGAACGACGGCGGCGATGACCGTAAGTTCGTAGCCATTTGCGGCGTTGCCCTGCACCGCGCCAAGTTGCGCGGCGTAAAACACGGCGCCAATGGCGGTCAAAAGCCCGAGCGAGACGTATGCAAAGTAAATCGGTTGCCGTGCGGAAATTCCCGTGCGCGCCGCCGCGAGCGGCGAATCACCGAACCGGAAGAGCGCACGCCCAATCTGCGTGCAATGAAGGATCCACGCTGCGGCCATCATCACCAGCGCCGCTGCCAATACGGAGGCATCCAGGCCGCCCCAGCGTGGACTTCCAATGGAATTTAACCAAGGAGGAATGGAGCTTTCCCACTCTCCCTGGGTCCATTCCAACAGCAGCCCGCGAAACAATCCGGCCGTGCCCAGAGTGGCAACGATTGGTGGAATTTGCAATTCGGCAATCAACGCGGCGTTCACCGCACCGAGTCCAGCGCCTGCCAGCAAACCGAGCGGCAGCACGACGGACGCCGGGAGTCCATGATTTCCCAGACGAACCAGAACAACGCTCACCACTGCCAAAATGGCGCCGGCAGAAACGTCGATCCCTCCGGCCAAAATCACATTTAGCATTCCTACGGAAACAATCAGAAGCACGCCCATGCTTCTAGCCAAGAGCGCCAGGTTTACTGACGAAAAAAATCTCGGCGCGGCTGCGGCGATCGCAATTCCCAGCACGAACAGAAGGCAAGCCAGTTTTGTTTCGTGGCGATGAAAACTGAGACGCAGTCGCCCCAAGACGCTTGAGCTCGAGGACATCACGCCTCGCTCCGCGCTTGTGCCGGAGCATGCTCTGCCACCGCGCTGCCGTGAAGCATGGCAGCCATCAATTGTTCGCGGCTAATTTCTTTGCGCGGTCCGTCTAAGACCAAACTGCCCGCGTGAAAAACCAAAATGCGATCAGCCAGATCAAGCACTTCGTCCGTCTCCGAGCTGATTACTAGCAGGGCTGCTCCTGTAGTAGCCCACTCTCGCAGCCGCTTGTGAATTTCCGACTTGGCGCTTACGTCCACGCCCGCAGTGGGTTCATCGAGGATCAAAACGCGCGCCGCAGCCAAGTGCCAGCGCGCCAGCAGCACTTTTTGCTGATTTCCACCGCTGAGAGTCTCCAGCGGCGACTCTGCTCCCTGGCAGCGGATGCCAAAATTGGAAATCCCCGCGTCCGCTCGAGCGGTCTCCTTACGTGAAAAGCTGAATCGCGCGCGCAGATGTTTGGTCGCGCCCACCAAGTTTTCCGCCGTGCTACGCCGCACAAAAAGCCCCGAGGTCAGCCGGTCTTCCGGCACATAGACCAAGCCGTGCCGCATTGCGCTCCGTGGACCGGAAAAGCTCAACGGTTTTCCTGAGATTCGCAGTTCCCCGCTTTCAAAACGGCGCAATCCGACGAGCGACTCGGCAAACTCTGTGCGGCCGGATCCTGTCAATCCTGTGAGCACGGCAATCTCGCCAGCCCGCAGCGTCAAGGAAATGTTGTTGAATTCTCCGCGGCGAGTTCCATTCCGCACCGTCAGGATGTCTTGTGGTGTGTTACTCCGTGTCAGGCCCGCGGCACGATCAGGTTCGTTAGCGTCATTCTCCTCAGGCTCGCCAAACATGGCCCGCGCCAGCGCGTTCCCGCCGACTTCCGCTGGCGTTGCGGAAAGCGCCACGGCGCCATCTCGCAGAATCAAGTAACGGTCTGCGATCCGCCGCACATCGGAAAGCCGGTGACTGACAAAAATCACGCCCACACCACCTCTGGCCAGTTTGCGTACGTACGCGAGCAAGTGATCGGCGTCTTGCAGAGAGAGCGCCGCCGTGGGTTCGTCCAGTATGAGGATTCGCGAATCATAGATGAGCGCGCGAGCGATGGCCACGCGCTGCCTCATGGCGAGCGGTAGCTCTTCCACATAGCGGTCGAGACAAGCGAGCAGAGGCGAGTTCGTTTCCACGCGCTGGAGAGTCGAAGCAGCGGCGCGTTTTGAAGCGCGAAGCGAATAACTCCACCGCCCCGTTGGCTCCCCAGCGATGTTTTCCGCCACCGTAAGTTTGGGAAACAGACTCAGGTCCTGATAAATAACGGCAATCCCAGCCTCGCGCGCCTCGCGCACTCCCCTCGGAAGCGATCTCCCCTCCACCATGATCTCGCCAGAGTCTTTCCGCGTTGAGCCTGCGAGAATTTTCACCAGCGTCGACTTTCCCGCGCCGTTGTGCCCCATGAGCGCAAGAATCTCTCCCCTTTGAAGAGACGCGGAGACATCACGCAGAGCCGCCGTGCCGCCGTAGTATTTCCAGATGCCGTTGATCTCGAGCAATGCGGAAGGAGGCATGTAAAGGCCATCGCTGGCAGGAGGTTCGTGAACCTCAACCGCCGCCGGATGATACTCGATGATAGTTCAGCGAGGCAATAATTTAGCGATGCTCGAATGCCCGGGTTCTTCGCTCGCGACCAATGCGTCATGTAAGATAACTACGTTCGACTGCGCCGGAATCGGTATCGCTGCGCTGATTGCATTTCCCACTTGGAGGATTTCATGGGGTCGTCCAGGCCCGCGGTGCCCGAACTGCGCTATTTGAAAGATCTTTGGGATGCGGAGCGGGCCGCGAAATGTGATGAGCCGGAATTGCTTCGTTATCGCTCCAATCTTTTGGGAGCCGATCTCCGTATAACAAACTTTGGCGGTGGAAACACCAGCTCCAAAATCGTCGAGACCGATCCCATCAGCGGCGGTTCCACGGAGGTTTTGTGGGTGAAAGGGAGCGGTGGCGATCTCGGAAGCATCCAGCGCGGCGGCTTCGCCACTCTCTTCCTCGACAAGCTCATTAGCCTCAAGGGCCGCTACCGCGGTGTTGCTCACGAAGATGAAATGGTGGAATTTTATCCACTCTGCGCCTTCGGCAAGAACAGCGTCGCGGCCTCCATCGATACGTCTTTGCATGCCTTTCTTCCGTTTCGTCATGTCGACCATCTCCATCCTGACTGGGGCATTGCGCTGGCCGCAACGGCTAACGGCCTCGAACGCCTCGAAGAATTTAATCGCCGGTTTCATCATCGCCTCGCGTGGGTTCCGTGGCAGCGTCCGGGGTTTGAGCTGGGCCTCATGATGGAAAATGTCGTGAAGAGTCACCCCGATTGTGATGGCATCGTGCTTGGGGGCCACGGGCTCTTCACCTGGGGCGACACACAGCGCCAATGCTACGTCAATACAATTACGATCATCGATCAGATCGGCCAATTCGTTCTTGGCCATGCCAAAGCCAAGACCAGTTCTGTTTTCGGCGGTCAACGCTACGCTACGCGCCAGGATCGCGAAGAAATTGCCAGCAGCATTTTTCCTGTGATTCGAGGACTCGTCTCCAGCGAGAAGCGCCTGATCGGAAGCTACAACGGCCTTCCGGAAGTTTTGCAGTTTGTGAATTCGAATTGGGCTGCGGAGTTGGCCCATCTGGGAACTAGTTGCCCTGATCATTTCATCCGCACAAAGATTCGCCCGTTATTCGTTGAATGGAATTCCGCAAGTGACATTGCCGAATTTCACGCTGCAATCCGGCCTGCTATGAAGAAGTATCGCGAAGAATACAGGCTTTATTACAAGAAACACGCGGGTGCGGATTCCCCCGCGATTCGTGACCCGAATCCGACCGTGGTGCTCGTGCCCGGCGTGGGAATGTTCAGCTTCGGCAAGAGCAAGACCGAGGCGCGTATCACCGGGGAGTTTTATGTCAATGCCATTCACGTGATGGAAGGTGCCACGGCGCTCGATGGCGGAAACACACCGACCAAAGTGCCGCAGGCGGGAGCTGCGGGTCCGCACTCGGCGTTTACGGTGAAACATAACTACGTCGCGCTGCCGCCTTCGGAAGCGTTTCGCATCGAATATTGGGCGCTGGAGGAAGCCAAATTGCGCCGTCAACCGCCGGAGAAAGAGTTCAGCCGTCAGGTTTTCGTCATTGTCGGCGGCGGAAGCGGAATCGGGCGTGAAACTGCGATGCAAGCGGCGCAACGCGGCGCGCATGTCGTGGTCGCTGACCGCAATTTCGAAGCCGCGCAGCAGGTTGCAGCGGAAGTTGCGGCTTTTTGCAGTAAAGAAAACGTACTCGCGCTGGCGCTCGATATTCGCGACCGCGAATCCATTCGTCGAGGATTGCATGCGGTGGTGGCAGCATTCGGAGGATTCGATTGTCTCATTAACACCGCCGCGCTGTTTCCGTCCTCTCATGACGGTCGGATCTCGGATGAACAGTGGCACACCACTCTCGATTTGAATGTCACCGCCAACTACTTATTGGCCGACGAAGCTGCCGCGATATTTGCCAAGCAAGAGCTTCCAGCCTCGCTGGTTTTCACCAGTTCGGCGAACGCGGTGGTTTCCAAACGTGGCAGCGAAGCTTACGACGTCAGCAAAGCCGCACTGAGTCACCTCATACGCGAACTGGCAGTTTCTCTTGCGCCGCGGGTGCGCGTAAACGGCATCAGCCCGGCGGCAGTGGTGCAAGGTTCGACGATGTTTCCGCGCGATCGCGTGATAGCGTCCCTTAAGAAATACGGAATTGCCTTCCGGGAAGAGCAAACCGATGACGAATTGCGTTCTCTTCTTGCTAGCTTCTATGCGCAAAGAACACTGACGCACCAGCCGGTTGAGCCCGCGGATTGCGCTCGCGCGATTTTGTTTCTGGCTAGTCCTCAGGCGCGTTGCACCAGCGGCCATATCATTCCGGTCGACGGCGGACTCCCCGAAGCTTTTCTCAGGTGAATAGTTGCCTGAGTTAATCCGCAGAGCAGGTCGAGAGGCTGCGAAAACGTTCGTATGCTTCTTCCCAGGGATGCGTATCTCTAGGTTCAAATACTCGGGCTGGAAAACATGTCGCGATAATTTCGCGAGCTTCGTTCAGTGAAGCTACGGCCCTCGCAGCGAGCATTTGCATGGCAAGGTTTCCCAGCGCCGTCGCTTCCACCGGGCCTGCAAGCACACGCCGTCCGGTGGCGTCCGCGGTAAATTGGTTGAGAAAATCGTTTCGAGCGCCTCCTCCAACGACGCGGATCTCCTGAAACTTTGTTCCCACCAGGCTCTCCAGCGATTCCAGCACTTGGCGGTACTTGAGCGCCAGACTCTCCAATATCGTGCGCGTCACCGAACCCGGTCCGAGCGGTTTTGATTGCCCGCTCTTTTCGCCGAACGCCGCGATCGCCTCTGGCATGTGTTGTGGGAGAACGAATGAGCTGTCATCAGGATCGATCAAGCACTGTAGCGGCGGCTCGGCGGCGGCTCGCGCGAGCAACTCTTCGTACCCGATGGTTTTTCCCTCGTTCTGCCAATCCTTGCGGCAGCGCTCCAGCAGCCACAGCCCGCATATATTTTTGAGCAACCGCACAGTTCCGCCAACGCCGCCTTCGTTTGTGAAATTCAGATGGCGGGCTTCGTCCGTGACTATCGGGCCGCTCAACTCCGCGCCCAGCAGCGACCATGTTCCCGAACTGATCAGCGCCACGTTGTTATCGGAATGCACCGCCGCAAATGCGGATCCCGTATCGTGGCAAGCGGGAGCAATCACCGGGGTTCCTGAGAGCGCATCACTACCAGCAGCCAACTCTGGAAGAAGATTTCCCAAGATGGTGCCCGCTTCCACAAGGGGCGGCAGCATGTGCGTGGGGATTCCCAACTTGTGCAGAATTTCCGTGGACCATTCTCTCCGGTGCGCGTCAAGGAATTGCGTGGTGGACGCGTTGGTGCGCTCGCAGGCGATTTTTCCGGTCAACCAAAAATTGAACAGGTCCGGAACCGTCACAAAATGCTCGGCCATTTCCAACATGCGCGGCGTCCGTAGTTGGGCCGCATACAACTGGTATAGCGTATTAAAGGGCAGAAACTGGATTCCCGTGATGCGGTAAACCATCTCGGGCGTCAGAATCTTCAGCGCGCGATCCATCACACCTTCGGTTCTCGCGTCACGGTAATGAAATGGATTTTCCAGCAGCGCGCCATTCTTACTCAGAAGGGCGTAATCCACGCCCCAGGCATCCACGCCGATTCCGTCCAGGCGCGTGACGCCGTGGGAGCCAATCGAGCGCAGCGCGGACTTCATTTCCATCCACAAACGCGGCACGTCCCAATGCATGCCGCCGTTGTCGAGCACCGGTTCGTTGCGGAAGCGGCTAATTTCCTCGATGGACAAACGCCCGGAATGGAGTCGGCCCACAACCGCCCGGCCGCTTTCGGCGCCCAGGTCGAATGCGAGATATTTAGACGCGCCAGGTGTTTCGGACATATTTTCCAGGAAAGAACTCGCGGTCACGCTGCTCTATGCGTAACTCGACAACGACGCGGCGCCACGCTTGCCGCGCTCTTCAGTGATGCGTTCGAGATATCCGCCTTGCCGAAATGCGCTCATGGGATCCTCGGGCAAGCCATGTGAGCGCGCCCATTCGCGGATCTCCGGTCGTACATCGGTCGAGAAGGCTTCCTTGAGACAGACCTCCGCATCTACCAGCGCACATTTCGACTGCGCTGTCGCCAATTTCGCGTGATCGACGATCGCAGCCTTGGCGTACAGCTCTTGCGCCGTGGTCACGGTCTGAATCATCGCCTCGATCTTGCCTTTCAAATTGTGGCTCTGGTCAATCATATAGACGACGTCCGCGCGTTTGCCGGTCTCCCACTCAAAATAAAAAATCTCATGGAAGATTCGGAATATCTGATATGGATCAATCGAGCCAAGCGTCAAGTCGTCGTCCGCGTAACGGCGATCGTTGAAATGAAATCCGCCGAGCATGTCGTCAGCCAGAAGCCAAGCTACGATCTGCTCGATGTTTTGCCCCTGGTAGTGATGGCCGGTATCCACCAGCACCTTGGCCTTCGGCCCTGCCTTTTTCGCGAGCAACAACGCCATACCCCAGTCGGCGATGTCCGTGTGATAAAACGCCGGCTCAAACGGTTTGTATTCGACGAGCATTCGCTGTCCCGGAGCAAGCCGCTCGTGAAGTGTCGCGAGGCTCTCTTCAAACCATTTTCGGCGCTGCCGTATGTTCGCCGTTCCCGGATAGTTGGAACCGTCTGCAAACCACAGCGAAATGTCGCGGCTGCCGAGTTGTTTAGCCAAGTCGGCGCTTTCCAGAAGGTGAGCGATTGCCGCCGCCCGCGCAGCGGCGTCAGGACTGCCGACGGAACCATATTTGTAGATTTGATCCTGAAACAAGTTCGGGTTGATGGAACCTGGCCGCACGCGAAGCTTTTCCGCTAACGCCTTTATATTCGCAAGACCGCTCATCCCGCCCGGCAAGTCCCACAATACGTGCAAGGCAATCGTAGGGCACACGCCTGTCAGCCGGTGTACTTCCCCGGCATCGCTGAATTTTTCCTCGATAGTCACAGCTGCAGCGGGCTGTAGGAACTTGCCGAACCGTGTCCCTGTATTCGCGAAGCCCCAGGAAGGCAATTCAACTTGAAGAGAGTCCAACGCTCTTGCTACGAGTTCGTACGATTTCGCACGTAGCATCATTCCCGTCGGTCTCCAGCGCGCCCTATGTCAATCATCCATCGCGCATGCTATTCCCTTTTTGAAGTGATGTCCATTTGTAGCGGCTTGTTGTCGAACTATCAGGAACAATGGACAATCAGGTTGCAGTGAAAAAAAGAAGGAACGAGGTCGACAATGACATCAACAAATGGACAAGCGGCAAAGCCAATCAAAATGGTGATCGCGGATGTGGACGGAACGCTCGTCACTCAAGAAAAAGTGCTGACAAAACGTGCAGTCGACGCAGTTCTGCGTCTGCACGACGCCGGAATTCAATTCAGCGTGACGAGCGGGCGGCCTCCGCGCGGAATGGCCATGCTGATCGAGCCGCTGAAGCTTACCCAGCCTCTGGCGGCGTTCAATGGCGGAGTTTTGATTCAGCCGGACCTGGCAACCGTTGTCGATCAGAATTTTCTTCCGGCGGGAGTGCCGGAGCAGGTGATCGACTCCATCGAGAAGCATGGTCTGGACGTGTGGATTTACACGGCCACCGATTGGTTCGTGCGCGACGTGAACGCGCCGCACGTAGCCCGCGAGCAGTGGACCGTGAAGTTTCCGCCCAAAGTGGTCAAGACACTCGACGGACTGCTCGGCCGCGTCGCGAAGATTGTCGGCGTCAGTGACAACCTCGAGGCTGTAGCGAAGTGCGAAAAGGACGTTCAGCAAGCCGGCGGCACGCACATTTCCGCGGCCAGATCGCAACCATACTATCTCGACGTGACTCATCCGAGGGCAAACAAGGGCGAAGTGGTTCTCGCAATGTCGAAGCTGCTGAATATTCCAGCCGAACAGATTGCAACCATCGGCGACATGCCCAACGACGTTCTGATGTTCAAGAAGAGCGGAGTGAGCATTGCGATGGGGAACGCGAGCAAAGAGGTTCAGGCCTCGGCCACTTACGTCACCGCCACGAACGAAGATGAAGGATTTGCCAAGGCGATGGAAGAGTTCGTAGTCAATGCGCGTTCCACGAAAGCTTGAAGAAATCGGGCACGCATCGATTTGGTCTGGTTACCCTGCCCCCCTCCCCTGTTTTTGTAAGAATATCAAAACATGGGGTTTAGCTTGGAGGGGTCTGCAAAAGATATCATTCTAAAGGGATTACGAAGCGTCTGAAGTGTTGCTACGCGCTCGGGGTTAGGCGAGGACGAAACCTCAAGGAAACTCGGCTAACCGTAACTATACCCTCCCCCCGGGATTTTGCGTAAGTGTTCATTCTAAAGTCGGTTAAAGTCATTTGTTTTGACGCACTTTTGCAAGTGTTGATTCTAATTAACTTATATCGATACGCTTCTTGGCAGAAGCGGTGCCGCGGATTTTCCCTCGCGTATTGGAACTCCCAGAAAACGAAAACGCCAGCTAGATGCTGGCGCGGCGGGCAGAGAACGCAGTGTTAGCTAGGAGCTACTATACGATAGGAGTAATCGATTGTCAAGAAGAATTGCGGGGAAATTTTGTTACATTGCTACCGATTGACGGAGTGTGCGGCGCTGGTTGTGGGTGGTGGTTGGGAAGTTCCGTGGCCACGAACCTGGCATAGCGTTTGTACGTCAGAGCCGCCGATTGCATGCCTCTACAAAAGCGGCACAATTAGCAGGTTGGTTCGCTAGCGGACTCAGCTCGCAACCTTGGCATGGTCTGCTTCGGTGTGCGCGATTTTCTGGATGATGCGGTTGCCAATTCTTTCGCCTCGCAGGTAGCCCACGGGCCGCAGATCGTCTTTACTGTGGATCACCGGCAGCCACGAGATGCCGTGATCGAGCATGGTAGCGGTGGCTGCCACGGCGGAATCGTCCAGAGAAACGTAGAGTGGATTCGTGAGAAGGAGTTCACTCACCTTGCGCTGGGTGATGTCGCCGCGAGACTCGATGGGAATTACGGCGATGCGGGCGATCATATCGTAAAGGTCGTTACGGTCCAGAGTGCCCCACAAGCATTGCTTCTCATCGAGAAACAACAATCCGCCGGCGGGGCTCTCGTTCAGAGCGGCGACCGCATCGGCAAAAGTCGTGTCTTTGCTCAGAGTTTTTGCAGGAAGAGGATCCAGAAGCGAGGCCAAGGGCTCATCGGAGAGGAGTGACTTGGCCAGAGGCAAACGCCGCCAAAAATCGCCGGAGCGGCGAGAGAGCGTGCGGGATAGCAAGTCACGCAGCGGTGCGGACGCACCCGCGAGCTGCGAAAAGAGCCCGCTGCCAATCTGCGTGAGACGCACAACGGTACGTGCGCGGACGGTCGTCTCATGCGGATGATCACCCATGAGCGTAGACTCACCGAAAAAATCGCCTTTGCTGAGAACGGCGACGATCTGGGGCTCGGGGTTTTGCCGGGTCATTTTCAGGGCCTCGACCTCGCCCTCTTCGATGATGCTAAAGGTACGGGCCAATTCACCTTGGCGGTGGATGTAATCGCCGGGAAGATAGTAGGCGTGAGTTACGTTTTGCGTCGAATCCGTGCTGAGAAAACTGAGGTCGCGCGGAAAAAGTACGTCCCAGGCCCAGTCGAGGGCAACCTTGATGCGGCGAGACCAGGTAGGCAACTTGAAGAGGTAGACACCACGCCAGAGAAACCAGGCGAGGAAACCCGAGATATGCACACCCAACATTTCGGCAACGGCTTGATATCCGCCGATGGAACAGAGTTGCCCAAGGGCTTTGAAGCGGAACGGTTGCGTGGGCTCGCCTTTCAGGATTCGGACGAGGTTGAGCGCTGCTTGACGGCCCTGGCGTTCGGCGAATTGACCGGTCGGCGGCGATGGCTTGTTATCGAAAGTGTTGACGATCAGGGCGCAATCGCCAACGGCCCATGCGTTTGTTTGGCCTTCGATGCGCATTTCGGGAGCCGTGCGGATGCGGCCGCGTTCTTTGGGGACATCGAGATTTTGAACCAAAGGAGCGATGGCGGTGCCGATAGTGCAAACGATGGTGGCCCCGGCGAGCATGCGGCCGTTGTTCAGTTCGATTCCTTTGTGCGTGGCGGCTACGGCACGGGTGTTTAAAAGAATGGTGATGCCTGCTTTTTCCATTTTCTTTCGGGCGAATTCGCGGAGCTTGGGAGCTACTTCGGGGAGGATTTGATCCTGGGAATGGACGAGAGTGACGACGACATCTTCTTTGCGAAAGTTGCGGTAGAAGCGCGTGCTGCTGCGAACAAGTTCGTTAATTTCTCCGGCGACTTCGACACCGCTGAAGCCGGCGCCGACGATGATGAAATTGAGAAACCAGCGTCGGCGATCCGGATCGCTGCAAGCCTCGGCTTGTTCCATCTGACGGACGACGTGCTGGCGAAGGTCAATGGCATCGCGCATGACTTTGAAGGGAAAAGCGTGCTCGGTCATACCGGGGATGATGCCGAGGTTGCTTTCGGCGCCGCAGGCGATGACGATGTGGTCGTAGGGGAGGCGAGTGAGAGCGCCATTGCCGTCGTCAAATTCAATTTCGGATGCGTGCAGGTCGATCCGTTGGACACGCTCGGTGCGGCAGCCGACGCCTGGGAGCATTTGGCGAAGAGGGGCTGCGGCTGCGTCGGCATTGATGGAAGCTCCGGCGACATCCGCGAGGAGAGGATGAAAGACCATGTGGTTCTCGCGGTTGAATAGCAGAATTTCACACTCGGAAGCGGGTAGCTTCCTGCGAAGAGTCTTCGCGAACTGGACTGCGCCAAATCCTCCACCGACAATGACTACTCTCATGAGCTTCACATCCTCGCTTCAGTTTCCGGTTTGCAACATAAATCCAGTGCCAGGAAAGGTGATCGGCATACGAGCCCTGGAGCGCCGCCACGATGTTGCTCATGAATATGATGTCCGCCGCGTAGGCCGCGATGCCGAAAATAATCAGGCGTTTTGGGAGCGACGTCAGGGCGAAGGTCGTGGTA
>Ga0210405_10001131_pt1 | contig 32014 bp, 28 predicted proteins | sample IncBWH11MmetaG_FD_155492 | JGI IMG/M metagenome (GOLD analysis project Ga0210405, IMG submission 155492) | Forest soil microbial communities from Barre Woods Harvard Forest LTER site, Petersham, Massachusetts, United States - Inc-BW-H-11-M | ecosystem: Environmental > Terrestrial > Soil >...
CGCCACGCAACTCGAAATCGAGAAGCAGGCGCTAAAGAAAGAGGACGACGCTAACTCGAAAGAGCGATTGTCCGTCATCGAGAAAGAACTTGCCGGAATCCGCGAAAAATCCAATGCCCTTAAAGCCAATTGGAAAAAAGAAAAAGATCTAATCGCCCGCTCGCGCGAGCTGAAAGAAAAAATCGAGAAGCTCAAAATCGAAGAGCAAGCGGAAGAGCGCAAAGGCAATCTGCAACGCGTCGCCGAAATTCGCTACGCGCTATTGCGGCAGGCCGAGCAGGAATTAAACCAGCTTACCGCCAAAATTGACGGGAAAGGCGCAGACGGCAAAGGCACCGGCGCGCCCCGCATGCTCAAAGAAGAAGTGGACGAAGAAGATATCGCCCGCATCGTCTCCAAGTGGACTGGCATCCCCGTCTCGAAAATGCTCGAAGGCGAAGTGAAAAAGCTGGTCACCATGGAAGAGCGCTTGCGCCTGCGCGTTGTCGGCCAGGACGCAGCTCTGGAGCGCGTGGCCAACGCCATCCGCCGCTCGCGCGCCGGACTCAGCGACCCCAAGCGCCCCATCGGCTCGTTCATTTTCCTCGGACCCACGGGCGTCGGCAAAACCGAACTCGCCCGCGCCCTCGCGGAATTTCTATTCGACGACGAGCGCGCCCTGCTGCGCATCGACATGTCCGAATACATGGAAAAACATTCGGTCGCGCGCTTAATCGGCGCGCCTCCGGGCTACGTCGGATACGAAGAGGGTGGCCAGCTCACCGAGCAGGTTCGCCGCCGTCCCTACGCCGTCGTGCTCTTCGACGAAATCGAAAAAGCGCATCCCGACGTTTTCAACATTCTGCTGCAGATCATGGACGATGGCCGCCTCACCGACGGCAAAGGCCGCGTCGTGGATTTCAAAAACACGATTCTGATCATGACCTCGAATCTCGGCTCTAGCTACCTGCAAGCCGAAAATCTGCGCACGCCGGAGGATTTTGAAAAAGCCAGCGAACAGGTCATGGACGCGCTGCACGGCCACTTCCGTCCCGAGTTCCTGAACCGCGTCGATGACATCATCGTCTTCGGTCCGCTCGGCAAAGATCAGCTTGTCAAGATTATCGAGCTGCGCCTCGAAGACGTGCGCCGTCTGCTCGCCGATCGCAAGATTTCAATCGAGCTCACAGACGCCGCCAAGGACGCGCTCTTTACTCAAGGCTACGACCCTTACTTCGGAGCGCGACCGCTGAAGCGCGCCATCCAAAAGCTCATCCAGGACCCGCTCGCCCTGAAAATTCTGGATGGCGAGATCCTGCACGGCGACCACGTGATCGTCGACGCCGACAAGAAAACCGGCAAGATGAACTTCGAAGTCAGCAAGCGCGTTGGAGAAAAAGAGAAAATAAAAGCGAGATAAGCCCTGGACTAGTTTTGTCATTCCGAACGGCGGTCACGCCGCGAGGAATCTGCTTTCCCTAGCAGCATCGGAGCTGCCGACAAACAGCAGATTCCTCCCTCCGGTCGGAATGACAACTCTCACCCAACAAACTTGTCTATGGCACACTACTCCTATGCCCACGCTCACCCTCGGCGACTTCGAACTCAGCATCTTCTCCGACGGCACCTACCCACTCGACGGCGGCGCATTCTTCGGCGTCATTCCAAAAGTCATGTGGTCGCGCAAAGTTACCGCCAACGAGAAGAACTATGTCCAGGCAGGGCTCAACTCGCTGCTCATCCGTACGGAACATCCGCGCACGGGACGCAAGACGGTGCTGGTCGAAACCGGCATGGGCAACAAGCTTTCGGCGCGCATGATCAAGTTCTACGGCCAGCCCGCGAAACTGCTTACGAGTCTTGCGGGAGAGGGAATCGCACCCGACGATATCGACATCGTTATCAACACACATCTCCATTTCGACCACTGCGGCTGGAACACGGTGCGGGATAAGAACGGAAAGATCGTCCCGACTTTTCCGCGCGCAAAATACTACGCGCCCGAAGGCGAGTGGCAATACGCGCAAAATCCCAGCGAGCGCGATTCCATCAGCTACATTTCCGAAAACTACGACCCGCTCGTCAAAAGCGGCCAGATGACGCTGCTCAAAGGCGGCGAAGAAATTGTCCCCGGCATCTCAGTGAAAACTTTCTCCGGCCACACCGTCCACATGCAAGCCGTGATAATTAAAGGTTGTCATCCTGAGGAGCCCGCCTTTGGCGACGAAGAGCCTGTCCCGAGCTTGCCGAGGGAACCTGGGCGCGCCGCGCGAAGCCCTCGCGTTCTTGGCGAGGGCAATAATCGCGCGTTTGGCGCGCATCCTCATACAGCCTGCTACATCTCCGACCTGATCCCGACCAGCGCGCACATCGACATCGCCTGGGGCATGGGCTTCGATCTCTATCCCCTGCAAACGATCGAGAATAAAAAACAGTACTACGCCAAAGCGATCCCAAAAAAATGGCTGACTGTCTTTACCCACGGCGCGGACACGCCATGGGCTTACGTGGAGAAGGACGAGTTAGGGAAAATGGTGGCGCGGGAAGTTTAGGACAGAAGCCGCTCATGCTGGGGCTTGTATACTTCATGCGAGGTCCCGTCATGCAAGCGCGCATCACCGGCACCACCATGCCCGTGCTCGAGTTCGTGCTCGAGCCGAACGAATCGATTATCTCCGAGGCGGGAGAGCTTTCCTGGATGGGCAGCTCCATTCAGATGACCACGCACACGCAGTTCGGCGGCGGCGGTGGCCTCTTCGGCGTGCTCAAGCGCGTAGCCGGCGGCGGATCGATTTTCATGACTGAATATCGCGCCATCGGCGCGGCCGGCGAGCTGGCCTTCGCCACCAAGTTGCCGGGGCACATCGTGCCGGTCGAGGTTTCGGCGGGGCATGAGTACCTGATCCATCGCCACGGATTTCTATGTGGCACGCCGCAAATTCAGATCGGGCTGGGCTTCCAGCAATCGCTAGGTGCTGGAATTTTCGGCGGCAGCGGATTCCTGCTGCAACGCGTGAGTGGCCAAGGCACCTTCTGGCTCGAACTCTCTGGCGAGCTGGTGATGCGCGATCTGCAGCCAGGCGAGACTTTGCGCGTGCACCCGGGACATGTGGGAGCGTTCCAATCGAGCGTGTCATTTCAGATTACGACGGTGCCGGGAATCAAGAATCTGATCTTCGGCGGCGACGGAATCTTTCTCGCCGCACTAACCGGCCCCGGCAGAATCTGGCTGCAGACGCTCCCGATATCGAAGCTCGCGCACGCGCTCTACGAATACATGCCCCATGAGGCGACGAAGCAAACCGTGCAAGGCGGCGTAGTCGGAGGAATTGTAGGAACGATTCTCGATCAGATGAAGTAGGCCAGTACCTGATACCCAGTACCGAGCGACAACAATTCCCCGCCGTTTCTAGATACTGGGTACTAGGTACTGCGTACTCAGTCTCGCTTCGAAGAATTCTTCCACCCGGCTTAGAATCTCGACCGCACTCTTCGATTCGTAGATCGCCTTGCGCAACCCCGCTCCGCCCGGCACGCCATGCGTGAACCACGACGCAAACTGCTTCATCTTCCCGACGGCGTCCGGCAGTTCTTCCTCAATCAGCATCTGGAAGTAAGTGCGAATCATCTGGTATCGATCGGCCTCAGTGGGCTCGTCGTAGTTCACGTAGCCCCGGACGCATTCGTCCGGGGGACCAAACTGAGATGAGGCCGGGCGGACGAATGCGTCCGCCGCCACGTGGGCATTTTCACAATACTGCTGAATCTGCCGAAAAATCCACGGATTCGACGGTGCAGTCCGTCCAATCATCACGGCATCGCATCCCGTCTGCGTAACCATCGCGCAGGCGTCCTCGGGCGTACGGATGTCGCCGTTGCCGATCACCGGAATCTTCACCGCATCTTTCACCGCGGCAATCCACTCCCAGCGAGCCCGCCCGCTATAGCCCTGCTCCCGCGTGCGCGCGTGCAACGCCACGGCCGCCAATCCGCACGACTCGGCCATGCGCGCCAGCTCCACGCAAACGATTTCGTCATCGCTCCATCCCGCGCGAAACTTCACCGTGAAGGGAACTGTCACCGCAGCTTTCACTGCCTCGAAGATGCGGCCAATCGCCGGCAAGTCGCGCAGCAGCCCGGAGCCTCCGTTGCACTTCACAACTTTTTTCGCTGGACAGCCGAGATTCAAATCGACCAGATCGAAGCCCAGGCCCTCGACCATGCGCGCCGCCTCCGCCATCACTTGCGGATCGCTGCCAAAAAGCTGCGCCGAGATCGGATGCTCGTCCTCATAGAAATGGAGGTATCGCTTGGCCTTCTGGTCCTTCTTGCGCAACACGCCGTCGGCCGAGGTGAACTCGGTCATGATCAGCCCGCAGCCGCCCAGGTTGCGGATAAATCGTCGGAAGACCGTGTCTGTGACCCCTGCCATGGGAGCGAGAACGGTAGCTGGGGCGATGCGGATATTGTCAATCGAAAGGCTCGCGGGGACCGGCTTGGCAGCGGCTTCTTGCCGGACAAGGCCTGGCGTGAGCTTCTCGAAAGAGGTGTCCGTCCCACACGAGCCAGCTCCATTCGAGCCATTCGAGTTGTCCCAGAACTTCTTCACAGTCCTATTCTACTTGGCCCGGCAAAACAAAAGCCCTCGCAAAGCGAGGGCCGAATTTCAAAGGTGTATCCGGTGTTATTCCGTGCAAAAATGTTAGTTCTTTGCAGGTGCGGCCTTGGCGGGCTCGTTCTTGGCATATTTGCGGCGGAAGCGCTCCACGCGCCCGGCGGTGTCCATCAGCTTCTGCTTGCCGGTAAAGAAGGGATGGCAGGCAGCGCAAATTTCCACGCTGATGTCGCCCTTATGGGTTGACCGAGTGACAAATGCGTTGCCGCACGCGCAATGCACGCGAACTTCGTTATAAGCGGGATGAATGGCTGCTTTCATATGGGTTCAAACCTCGATCCGAATCCTTAGATTCTACCGGAATGCCCCAGGATTCAGCAATCCCCGCTCGAACCTCCTCAGTGTCCGGCCCGCCCGGGTACACCGCCCACATGCAAGCCGTGATCGTGAATGGAGCCGTGGCAAGGGCGTAGACGCGAAAGGCACGCACGGGAAGGGCACGACTTCAGAGGATGCGGAAAAACTTGGTTCTTGGTGCGCTGCTATCCTCCGCAGCTTGTTTTCGTGCCTATCCCCTGCGAACGATCGAGAATAGGGAGCACTACTACGCCAAAGCGGTCCCAGAAAAATGGCTGACCGTCTTCACACACGGCGCGGACGTCCCATGGGCGTATGTGGAGAAGGATGAGTTAGGGAAGATGGTGGCGAGAGAAGCCTAGGACGGACAGGTGCCGCTCATGCTGGGGCTTGTATACTTCCTCTGAGGTCCCAGCATATGCAAGCGCGCATCACCGGCACCACCATGCCCGTACTCGAGTTCGCACTTGAGCCGAGCAAGTCGATCATCTCCGAGGCCGGAGAGCTTTCCTGGATGGGCAGCTCCATTCAGATGGTGCGGAGGCAAAGTTGTACTTACGGTTGCCGTCACCGTGCAGGAACCCGCAGCAGACCTATCGCCCGCCCGCGTTCCCTGAGGAGCACATCTAGAAGCGGAACATATACGACACCTTCACAAAAAATTGCCGGCTGTCGTTGATGTAGCCCTTCGCCGTATTTGTGACGAAGCCCGGCGAGGTTGAGGTGGGCCGGTCCACGCTCAGGTTCTGCAAATCGCCGTTGTAGCCGACGTACACCGCCGTCCCCGGATGGATGAGATAAGTGAACAGGACATCAGCATTGAACTGCTTCTGCGTGGGCAGGTAGGTGTAGGGGTAAAACGTGTTGCCCGGCGTATTTGCCAACAATGAGTTGTATTGCATGATCAGGCGTAGAGAAAGCTGCGGAGTAAACTGCCAGTTCCATTTGCTGCGGACAATGTGGTCGTTGAAAATGCCCTTGCCGATGCCGGGCGTCTGCGCGAGGGCCTGAAGATAGGCATTATCGCCAGCGCGCAAGCGCGAAAACAGGTAAGTATTTTCGATCTTCAAAGGTTTGACTGGACGAACCGCCAGGGATGCGCTCGCCGTATTCGACCGCGACAGGAGAGATTGTGGAAGCGCGTTCGCGGCAGGCGAGAAATTGGCGCCGTCTCCCCAGGAATAGGATCCCGTCACCGTAGCTTTCTTAAAGTAGCCGGTTTGGAAGATTGCTTCGCTGAGGTGCTCGTGGTAGTCCTGGCTGTGGTTCGTGGAGAGGCCTAAAAACGAAAAATCCTGGGGCCTCAGCCGCTCGCGCAACTCTTCATAGGGGGACAGCCAGATGTTCGTTTGGCCCCGTCCTTCGATCCTGAGATAAGGGTCGTAATACGTATCCAGGCGATTGCCTTCGTGATCGTAGACGACGCGTTGGCGCAGCGTGGGACCCCAAGCTAGAAGCCAGCCCTTCTTTGGGCGGAAACGATAGTAAACAATGTTATAGAGCTGGCGAATATCCACGCGGTTGACGAATCCGGGCACCGTGACGAAGCCCGGACTAACGTCCTGATAAGTTCCGATGTAGTTGAAGTGCAGACCGTTGCGGCGGATCTCGACTTTGTCGGCGGGGCCAGCGAAGTGGTTCCCGTTACCAAAATTGCCTGAGCTGAAGGGGAACAGGTTGTACTCGCAGGTCGTCTGCAAGTTGCCTACATTCAGCCCCTGCAGGTTGCTCGTGCTCGTCACCGCCTGGCCTTCCAGTATCCAGTTAGCGTTGAACCGCAGGCGTGCGTCCAGCCCGCCCACACGGTTATACTCGCCGGTTGCGGGGCACTCCCAGTCGGTAAAGACCGCGCCGATCGTCGATTCTTTGAAAATGTCGCGGCTCACTCGCGCAATAGTGAAGTAGGATCGGTCACCGTGCAAAGCATCCGAGCAAATGGGAGATGTAGGTGGGCAGAAGCGAGGTACGGCCAGACCTGGCGCACGGTCATCGCTGGCCATTAGTCCGACGGAATACGGTCCCTCTTTCCCGGTCAAGCGGATCCCCGCCGATGGGTCTTGAATATTGCGGGTGAAGAACAAGTCGATGGGGGTGCGGAAGTAATCGGCGTTTTCCAGAAAGAATGGCCGCTTCTCCGGAAAATACACCTCGAAGCGCTGATTGACCGTGATCTGCGGGTCTTCCGTTTCGACTTGGCTGAAGTCGGGATTGGCCGTCAGATCCAAGACGAAGTGGTCTTTGATCACGAACTTCGCATCCAGTCCGAACTGCCCCTGCGCGGTCGCGTTCTGAAAAAATGGATTGTACGGGTCAGTGGTGTCCAGCGACCGGAAGCCACGCATGATTCCGTAAGGAATCAGTTCGATGTCGTGCCCTGGCGAGATTCCCTCGAGTCCGCGGAGAGTCGCCTCCTGGCCGAGTCTGCCCGCTATCCGGTAGGTAACCCGCGGCCAGTAGGAGTCCTCATTTTCGCGGATAATTCCGCGATACATCACGATTCCCCACTCCTGCTTGTCAGTCGAAGGAAAGCGCAGACTCTTAAATGGAATAGCCATCCAGGCGACCCAGCCCCGGCTGGTGACCTTGCCCTTCGAATCCCAAACCGCATCCCACGAGACGTCCCAGTTGCCTCCGCTATCCTGGCGTACCGCCTCGGTATAAATCGCGTCCCACTGCACACCCAATGGCGTTGTCTGAAATTCATAGGCTCGCCGCCGGTCATGAAACGTATCGAACATAACGGCGACCTGGTCGTCATCGTAGATATCCTCGCGCCGCGACATTCGCGCCCGCACCTTTTTCGGATCGTCGAAGCACACGAACACAACGTAGAGATTTTTCTCGTCGTATCCCAGGTAGGCTTCAGTCTCTTCTGAGACTTTCTCGCCATCGTGCGGATTGCGCTGCACGAACTGCGTCACTTTCGCCATCCTCTGTGCGGTGTCTCCCTCGGGCTTCATGCCCAGGAAGTCTTCCAGCAGAGGGGCGTGGGATAGTCGCGGAATCGTCAAAGACGAAGGCTCGACTGTCGCCTTAGGCGCAGGCGGCACCTCCGGATTCTTGATCGCCGGTTCCGGCAACTGTGCAGACGGTGGCGGATTTTGTTCAGACGCAGGCCTTTGCCCCGGGGCATTCGCCCCCGGAGGCGGTGAAGGATTTTGCGGAGCCGACTGGGAATTTTGTCCGGTAGGACTTGGTTGAGAAGAAGCCGATGCTTGCTCCAAAGAAGCGGCTCCTTGGACGACCGCCGGCGCTTGGGGAGCGCTCCACGCGAGCTCCACGACTCCTGGCAGGGTCAACAAGCCTGCCAGCAAAAGGCGTGGAAACCCTAATGGAAGCACTAAAACTCGAAGTGGATGCAAACCTCGCCCTCGTGTCTCCTCGCTTCCGCATTGCGACGAAACCAGTAAAGATACACCAAGAGAGCGGCTTACAAAACAGGAAAGTATCACTTGTGAGGTTTACCGAACAGCATCGGAAAGAGTGCAGAAATCTGCAACTTCCCGGAGAACTCCCGGAGGTAGTTTCAGCCTCGAAGCGGCGCAAGAATTCAGCCACAGCGTAAGCTGTGGGTAAAAAGCTGGAAACGAGCAAGCCCCGGAGGGGCGGAAGACTAATTCTCACTCACACTCTAGACGCCGTAGCTTTCAAAACAACGAACTCTGCCTGCGGCTGGGTGTGATTCCAAAATGCTCGTAGGCCAACTGCGTCGCCACCCGTCCGCGTGGCGTGCGGTTCAGAAAGCCAATCTGCATCAGGAAGGGCTCGTAAATCTCTTCAATCGCATCCGGCTCTTCCGCCAGAACGGCAGCCAGCGTATTCACCCCCACCGGGCCACCCTGATATTTTTCGATGATCGTCAGCAGTAAACGCCGATCCACTTCGTCGAACCCATACTTATCCACTTCCAGCATTTGCAGCGCTGCCTGCGCCGTGGGCAAGTCGATCTTTCCAGCGCCGCGTACCTGCGCGTAGTCCCGCACGCGCCGCAGCAGCCGGTTCGCGATTCGCGGCGTCCCGCGCGACCGGCTGGCAATCTCGATCGCTCCCGCGTCGTCGACGGCAACTCCCAGAATTTCCGCCGACCGCTCCACGATCACGCGCAAATCTTCCGGAGTATAAAACTCCAACCGCAACACGATTCCAAATCGCGAGCGCAGCGGCGCCGAAACCAATCCCGCCCGGGTAGTCGCGCCCACAAAGGTAAATGGCTTCACTTCCAGCGTGTGGGTACGAGCCGAAGGCCCTTGCCCAATGATGATGTCGAGCTTGTAATCTTCCAGCGCCGAGTACAACAACTCTTCCAGCACCGGCTGCAGCCGGTGGATCTCATCGATGAACAGGACCTGTTTATCCTGCATGTTGGTAACGATCGCCGTGAGGTCGCCCTTGATCTGCAGCAGGGGCGCAGCTGTGGGCTGGAAGTGTACACCCAGTTCGTTCGCGATAATGTTCGCCAGCGTCGTCTTGCCCAACCCCGGAGGCCCATACAGCAGCACGTGATCCATTGCCTCACCACGCGAACGCGCCGCCTCGATCGCGACCGCCAGATTTTCTTTCAGCTTCCGTTGCCCAATGAACTCGCCCAGCCTCTGCGGCCGCAGCTTCAGCTCGAACGAAGAATCGTCCTCCACGGGCGCCGCCGAAACCAGCCGGTCATTTACTCGGGAGTCATTCGCTCGAGGATCAGTCACTCTGGAATCATTGTTGGGTAAATTCACGATACCGCGATGGTAAAGCGAAAGTCCGTGAGGCGCAATGCGTGTTCCACAACCTCGCTCTGAACCCGCACCGCCAGCGGGCAAAGGGTCCGGTCGTCGCTGGTCTTCCGTGACGTTCTCAGGCAGCGGGGCGGTTGCTACCGTGACCTTGCCAGTACTTGGTACTGAGCAAGGACGGGAAAATGGCGAAAGCGGCGAAGCTTAAGATTCTTTATGGCGAAGGGGATGCAGAGGAACAAACGGCTCAGGCAGCGGCATTCGCAAACGCCGGGCACGCAGTGGAGAAGGCATTGGGGCGCAAGGCCGTAGTGGAAGCGCTCAAGAAGGGACCATTCGACCTCGTAGTATTGGGGCCGAGCCTCACCCGCAATGACCGGCATCATCTGCCCTACATGGTGAAAAAGGCGAGCGCAGAAACCCTTGTGCTGGTGATGCACGCCGATGGAAGCCGGCATCCGTATGTGGATGCGTGCACCGACACTGGCGCGAGTATCGAGAATGTGCTGGCACGGATCGAGGGTCTGCACATCGCCGGCTTAACAGCAGCGGCAGCGGCGGGAAGATAAGCTCTCGGTTGTTGAATCGGTTTACAAAGCGGCCGCCAGGCCGCTTTTGTATTTGGGTACGTGTGGGTCGGACACTCTTGTCCGACAAAAGCCGGTGCCCTAGAACAAACGCGTCGGAAGACCCGAGGCTCCTGCGAAGGTAAGAATCTGGCGAGTTAACTGGTGGGAGAGAAGTCGGCCTTCACCGGCTCTAAGCGCGGTCTCTCTTGCGATACAAACAACAAAAGTGGAACATCCTCAATTCCTGCCACTTGGACTTGGCAGGAACCAGATAAGTAATAGTGGACGATCTAGCGAGTTCTTCTGGACTCTCAGCCGCCGAATTGAAAAAATATCCGGACTTTCGAACTAGAAGTGGCCTCAGACATGAAACTTAGAAGCGAACTGGTTAGGCACAACATCCAAACCGGGCGGCGCAGTGCTAAAGGGTAAAATTAGACCGCTACAAATTTTCCTGGAGTCATTCTAAGGAGGATGGCATGGGGTTGAGCGAAGGTTTCCTGGCGGAGTTCGATCACGAGATGGTGAGCACCCGGAAGACGCTAGAACGTATTCCCGAAGACAAGCTGGCCTGGAAGCCGCACGACAAGTCGATGGGCCTCGGGCGCCTGGCAGCGCATATTGCGGAACTCCCTGGCATGGGCACGAGGGTTGTGCAGACGGACTTGTTAGACCTGGCCAGCCGGCCGCTGGGGAACATGGCGCCCAAGCCGCTGGTGGCGGAGTCGCAGAAGCACGTGCTGGAGCTCTTCGACAAGAGGGTGGCAGACTTTCGCGCGGCGGTCGGCAGCGCAAGCGATGAGGACTTACAGCAGTACTGGACCCTGGCCTTTGGCGAAAAAAAGATTTACAGCGGCCCACGCATCGGCGCCCTGCGGCGAATGATGCTCAATCACATGATCCATCATCGTGCACAGTTAGGAGTTTACCTGCGGCTGAATGGAGTCGCCGTGCCGTCGGTGTACGGACCGTCAGCTGACGAGGGAATGTAGAAATTCTGCATGCGGTCGCGGCACTTAGGGCCGCGAAGAGCCGCCCTATTATTTTGTTGAGAAGCTTATGCCGTAATTATGCGGCTCCCGCTTCTACGCCGCCCTACCCAACACCGGCTGCGTACAGTGCGCGCATCGCCGCGCATCGATCGGAATCTCGCTCAGGCACTCCGGACACTTCTTCGTTGTCGGATCAGGAGGTGTCTCCCCCCGATTCATCCGTGCCACCAGCGCGTTCACTGGCGTCACCACAAAGAAGTAAATCGCCGCGGCAACCAGCAGAAAATTTACCAGAGCGGTGAGAAACACTCCGTAGGGGAAAGGGGTCTCACCGATTTTAACGCTCATCGCGGTAAAATCCGGCTTGCCCACCAGTAGCGCGATCAGCGGATTAATCAGCGACGCCACTAGGGAAGTCACGACGCCGCCAAAAGCCGCCCCGATCACGATGCCCACCGCCATATCCACAACATTTCCGCGCAGGATGAATTTCTTAAACCCGTCCAGCATTGAGACCTCCAAAAAGATAGGCCGCCAATGTATGACAGGAAGAAGAGAAGGTCAAGGGCAGCCGGCAAGTTAGAAACGAAACCGCGAGGATTAGGCTGGGCGTCCATCCGATGTCACTTCGCGAATTTGTACGTCTTTTTCCCTTTTAAGGAACCGTCTCGAATCAGTTGGTCGATAGCTCTAGCCAAGAGCCGCTCAGCAGCATCCGCCTCATTGTTGCCGTAAAGCCCCGACGGCACTAGCTCAGAGAGGTACTCCTTTATCTGAGGGTTTGTTGAAAGCGTAATCGTTACTGTAGGGAGCAGATTGGGCAGTCGAGCCATTCTATCCTCCCCTTTATTATGGCAGAATAATGCCATAACTATGGCATTATTTTAGTTGACAATTAAGGAAGCTAGGACTAGATTCAGCTTGAGTAATCGACCCATGCTTTTACGTGGTGGGTATCGATTATTCCCCAAAGGCTTCATGCAAACGGTTTCCGCTAATGCGGAACCGTTTGTGTTTTCGGGGTGGGTGCAGATCTAGGCGCGCACAATGCCGCGCGGGTCCGCTGGAGAAGCACGGACGCAGAGGACAGGGCGCAATCTGTCAAAGAGTGTGTGATAGCCCCACTTCAAAACAAACGGAGAGGGTGGGACTTCTCTCTTCAACAGTGCGAAGGCCACAAAGTCTATCAGTTGAAGAAAATAGGAATCGTGCGATTCGCGAAAGACGGGATCCTCAATGATCCTCTCTGTGGCGATATTCTTTGCCTTAGTTCCGCCAGGCCAAGCCCCGAATTGGCTGGGAATGTAGTTGAAGACGGACAGCCGCCTCGAAAGCTTAGTTATCTGCCGTTCTTTACCCTTGTCGAAGATGACCAGTGCGTGGCTTTGCGGCTGCAATCTGCTGACATTCGTATGAATCCTGTTGAACAGCCTGTCGATGGCTTGGAAGTGCGCTTCATTTGAGCGACCCCCAAATTTTTGAAGCGGGAGGCAGACGTTTATGATCTCGATCGGAAGGGTGGCGATGAAGTCGATGCATTGCTCGAATATGACGCGACGCTCTGCGATGCTGAGCATACGGGTGGACACTCCGTCGCTGCAGTGACGAACAAAGGTTTGCGCGTGAAGTTCTGACTTAAGCTTGATCCCGTAGGAGTCTCTTAAACCAATGCGGAAGGATTTGATGCGCCCTAGTACGGCTTTCCATTCAGAAACATCTACTCTCAGGCTCGACACGATGAACTTTGTCTGGTCATAAGACTCATCGGCGTAAAAAATGTGCATGTCTTCAGATGCGCATCGGCATCACAATATACCGATACTTATAATCGTCGCCTTCTGCGGGGCGGAGTTGCCCAGCAGATTGGGAATCTTTCAGTTCGAGCCTCACTTCATCGGTGCCGGCTGCCTTGAGAAAATCGACCAGATACTGGGCGTTGAAGCCGATGGTGAGTGTCTCGCCATCGTACGGCGCTTCGATGGAATCCTCCGACTCGCCGGCTTCGGTCGAGGATGCGGAGAGTTTCACTTCGCCTTTTTCCAGCTTCAAGCGCACGGCGCGTGAGCGCTCATCGGCAAACTGCGCCACGCGCAAGATTGCCGAATTCAGATCGTGGCTGTTCAGTGCGATGCTCTTGCTGTTGTCCTTGGGCAGGACGGCTTCGAAATTCGGGAATTGCCCGGTGAGCTGGCGCGAAGTCAGCAAACGGGATCCGATGCGGAAAAATAAAGTCGACTCGTCCTTCGCGAATTCAACTATTTCGGCGTCGGTGGAATCGAGCAGCGACTTGAGTTCGTCCATCGCCTTCTTCGGCACCAGCGTCTTCATCTCGCCGGAGACACCTTCGAACTTTTCTCCGATACGCTCGCAGTGAGCCAGCCGATGTCCATCGGTTGCGACCATGGTGATCGACTCCGGCTTCAGCAGCATCAGAGCTCCGCTCAGCGTATAGCGAGACTCTTCGTTCGAGATGGCAAATCCGGTCCGCGCAATCAGCCCGCGTAACACCGCACCTGGAATCTTGACTACGCCAGCCGTTGGAAATGCCGGAAGGCTGGGAAAGTTCGACTTCGCCATCCCGACCATCTTCGTGTTGGAGCGCCCACAGCGAATACTGACCCAGTGGTTATCCAACAATTTGATCGTGATGTCTGCATCGGGCAGCAGTTTTACGTAGTCATGCAGCTTGCGCGCAGGGATGGTGCACGAGCCTTCTTTCTTAACTTTTGCATTGCACGACGTTCGCAGGCTCAGGTCAAGATCGGTCGCGGTTAGCGATAGTTTGCCCTCGGAGGCCTCGAATAAATAGTTGGAGAGAATCGGAATCGTGGTCTTGCGCTCGACCACGCCCTGCGTAGCCGTCAACTCCCGCAGCAATTCGAACTTGCTGACTGTGATCTCCATGGTTCCCACCGCAACGGCCGCTTCCACCGGCATAGACGTCATCTCCCGCGCAGCGTGCTACTTTTATTACTTCCCTTATATCAAATACAAAACCTATAAAACCAGCAGTAACAGTAGACGGTTCGGAGAAGTGGAAAACCTTGCCAACCGGCCTGTTCTCACTGCCTTGAAGCCGATACCTTCGTGTGAGAAATCGCTCCCCAATTCAGCGCTTACCGCAGTAGAAGATTTCCGCTTCTGCTATTACCGACCGCCCTTGCACAGCTTCCACATCTCATGCACAACCTCGAAAAAGTAAAACTGCAAGGTTCGGTGTAAAACTCAAAATCAATGTGAATTATCCGCCCAATTGCTCGGTCAATTTATTGAGCAGCCTGTTCAAATCTTTATCGTTTTTGCGAACCTCTTCAATCTTCTCGACCGAGTGCAGCACGGTGGTGTGATGTTTGCCGCCGAATTGCCTTCCAATTTCCGGCAGCGACGCCTCAGTCATGTGCTTCGCCAGATACATCGCGATCTGCCGCGGATAGACGATCGCCCGCGAATTGTCTTTCGCCTTAATTTCCACCAGGCGCAGCCCGAACTGCTCCGCCACCATTTTCTGAATCGACTCAATGGTGATCTTGCGCGCCTGCGAGTCAATGAAATTCTTCAGAACCTGCTGAGCGTAAGGCAGCGTGATCTCTGCGCCGATCAGCGACGAGTGCGCTACCAGGCGGATGAGCGCGCCTTCGAGCTCTCGAACGTTCGAGCGGATATTCTGTGCGACATAAAGCGCAACGTCGGTGGGCAGCGTGACCTGCTCCTGCTCCGCTTTTTTCTGCAGGATCGCAACTTTGGTTTCGAGGTCCGGCGGCTGAATGTCGGCGATCAATCCCCACTCAAAACGGCTGCGCAACCGATCTTCAATCTCCGCCAATTCTTTCGGGGAGCGGTCGCTGGCAATCACGATCTGCTTCATGGCATCGTGCAGCGCGTTGAACGTGTGAAAAAATTCCTCCTGCGTGCGCTCCTTGCCGGCGAGGAATTGGATGTCATCGATCAGCAGCACGTCGACGCCGCGAAATTTGTCGCGGAAGGTCGTCATCTTGTCGTAGCGCAGCGAGTTGATCATGTCATTGGTGAACTTCTCGCTCGATACGTAACAGATAGCAGCCTGCGGCTGGCGCCGCTTGATCTCGTGTCCGATCGCCTGCATCAAGTGTGTCTTGCCCATGCCGACGCCGCCGTAGAGAAAGAGCGGGTTATATGCTTTGGACGGCCGTTCGGCAACCGCCTGGCAGGCGGCATGTGCGAACTGGTTGCCGGATCCGATAACGAAAGCGTCGAAGGTGTAGCGCGGATTCAGTTGCGCCGCGCCATCCCAATCGAAGCGCGCCTGCGCTGGCGCGGCCGCTGCTACAACCGGAGCAGAAAGTCCGCCATTGTGGCGCACCGTGGTCGCGGCTGGATCGTCCTCCGGCGTAACGAACTTCACGTCGTTGAACTCCAGACCCAGGTTGTCGATGGCTTCCTGGATTAAGTCGGCGTATTTGTCGCCGGCGTGTCGGAACTCAACCGTTGGCACTCGGACGAATAAAATCCCTCCGCTGGCATGGCTGTAGCGCGTGGGCTTCAGCCAGGTGTCATAGGAATGCCGGTTGATCTTTTTTTCTAGCGCATCAAGAATGCGTGTCCACGGGTTAGGGGAGAGCGTTGTGCTTGGAACTGACATAATTTATGAAATACCCGCCGCGGCGTCCCGGCGGCTGGCTGAGGGCGCCTGTTAATAATTCCTTCTTACCGACTTGCTGATTGAACTCTAAGTGTACTGCGGAATGCGCCTCTTCTGTGCTGCGCGGTTGCCATTGGTGAATGAGAATTACTCAAAGCCGACAGTGCGGCATAGTAGCACAATTTTTTTTCGTTGTACGGAAAACTTCACGCAAAAAATTTCTGCATCCGCTTATTCGGAACGAGAAGCAGGGTGCATGTCAAGTGGCGAGGGTGTAACTGCAACGTAGCTGGTGCAGCAGTTCTGCAACGCGGGACTAATTACGGGCGCGACTTTTGGCCGCGCCCGCTGCGATCACGATTGTACTAGTAGAGTTGCCCGCTCGACTTGCAAAACCTCACGGATTCAAAGTTTGCTGGTAATTGTTTCCACCCCACGACCAGTCGAGAGTGCATGAGCCGCTGCCGTCGGCGGATTGCGTTGCGCCTGCGCTCGAACTGGTGAGATCACCCGATGGCCCGTTCGACGTGCTGCAGCCGAACGACCCTCCACAGGCGGTGGCAGAAGTGCTGATCTGGTTTGCCTCGTTGCAGCTGAGCGTAATGTTCGCGATCACAACGTTGCCTGAACCGGTGCATCCCGGGGTGGCGGTGCAGCTCAGCGCCGTAGAAATCGTCACTGCTGTAGGCTTCGAAGGAATTCCGTTTGCGACCACCACCAGCTCGCTGGCCCCAGCCTGAATCGTTGACGGAATATCGAACTCGGTTGAAACCGAAGCCGATCCGGTCGCTACTCCCATGGTGCTGTGGTTGTGAGTCTTGCAATAAACTACGTTACCGCTGGCATTGTTTGTGATCCGAACCAACGGATAGTTCGTGGCCATCTGTGCGTCATCGCCATAGGCTGCGCCTTGTGATAGCCCGTTGAATTGCGTTCCTCCAATCAGGTTGTTGGTGCTTCCCGGATTCAGTGTGCTGGAAACCGAGGTGATAGTCGGCTGCCATGCGCTCAAGTAGGTACCGCTTGCGGTGTATGTCTGCACCGTGGTCGATCCGTCGGTGAACAGGATCTGTCCCGTGGGCAGCACCAGCATGCGCCCCACATAAGTTGGATCGCTAGCCGCCCGGGTCGGGCCGGCCACCGCGGTCAAACTAGACCCATTGAATTCGTAAAAATGGCTACCAGCGGTGTAGCACGGAGACTGCGGCCCCACGTCGATCAGCACATTGCCGTCAGGCAAAATCGCAGCAGGCGCGTCCACCGCACCGTAGGAACTCGGAATCGTAGGACCCGTCGACCACGCGCCGGTGGAGGTGGTGTAGATCGCCGTGCTGCTGGTTGCCCCAACCGCGAACACCGAGCCTTGCGGGCGCAGCACCGCGGGACCGATCTCCTCGCAAGTCCGGTTGGGCAGTGTCACCACCGTGCTCCCGGCGCTGGTCCACTTGCTCGTGCTCGGGTTAAAGAGTTCCGAGTTCGTTCCGTTCCACACATCGATGGTCAAAACATCGCCGTTGGGCAACAACTCCCAACCTTCTTCTGAATTCTGATCGGCCTTGCCGTTGCCAGAGCCAATGATGGTCCAGGTCAGGGTGGACTCGTTGAGCTGGGCCTGGAAGGTTTGATTCGTGCACTCGGTACCAGCAACGCCGCAGTTCCCGATCATGAAGGTCCCGTTCGCAAGCACTACGCTCGCGGCATCTCCAATGTGCGTCCAACCGGAGGGCGGAGTAATCGAGCTCCATGAGTTGGTCGCGGGATTGTAGATTGCGCCCAGGTTGGTTTCCGCCTCCGCGCCGTTGTTGTACTCTCCGCCCACCACCACGACGCGGCCGTCTGCCAGCACCGCGGAAGCATAGTAGAGGGGCGAGTAGCCGGAGGGCATCGACGCGAGCGTTGTCCAGGTGCCGCTGACATAGCTGCCCGTTGCGCTGGGAGTAAGTCGATACCAGTTTCCCGTAGCGAATCCGCTAGTCGCCATGCCTTGCGCCATGACGGTGCCATCGGTCAGCAGCATCGCCGTGCCCAGCGGAGCCGGCGGTGTGGTCACATTTGTCCAGGTTTGTGCGCTGGCAAGCGCGGAGAAAATGAGAAGCGCGAATCCGACAGCAAGTGCGCGGGGGACTCTCATGGTGCTCTCCTGAAAATGAAGTTGCGGACATCACCACCCTGGGAAGGTGGAGTAGCTTGCGGTAGCAAGCACGGAGAACGAGTGTATGGCGGTTTGATCCAAGCGCAGCTGAATGCGCAAATTTTTTACGCAATCCGGAAGATATTCAATCCGCAATAGTAGGGAGGGATCTGCTAGAAGGACGGAGAATCACAGGCTTAGGCCAACGGCAACGGCGGCCTTCGCCGCCGTTGGGTGGTCTATCAAGTTTGTGGCTGCCACTGCCTCCCAGCTTGGCCCCACAATTCGGTTACTTGCGTGGCTCACCGGAAGTAGTAAGCTCCTGCGTCCCCTCCGCGGAGGGTCTTGCCGTGGCTGTGGTCTTAATTGCATACCAGCACCCGCTTTGGCCACCTTGGCCACCATTGAATGTCGAGCTGATTCCCACGACGGCACTCTCCACAATTGAGCCTTCGTAGGTCGTGTGGGAGCTGTTGTATTGAAAAAGGATCTGTGTGTCATGGGAACTCCATATGCCAGATAGGCCCTGTGAATCCGAAAATGTTCCATTGGGGTTGAAGGTTATTGTAGCCTGTACGTAAGTTCCGCTGCACAACCAGTCGTAATTCAAGTTCCAGGTACCAAGGACACCCGGCGGAGTAGTCGCCAAAGTTGTCCCAGTCTGTGCACCAGCGAGGGCAGAAGAAATTAGAAGCACAAGTCCGAGAGCGAGCGTTCGGGGGACTCTAATCGAATTCAGTTGAGTTAGTTTGCGTGACTTTGACGACGACTGGGCGGATGTACGCGAGGACATAGCGAACCTCCTGAAATGTTATTGCCTCCCCGCAGCAGAGGCCGCCGTTTATTACGGCAGGTGCGAGGCAGGGCAAATTTTGCCCATTGTGGGTCCGTATCCTCCGAGAGTCAAGCAGAGAAATTCCGCCTACCGCGCCGAACTTCAGCCTAAGGTTTTAGGCCTTCTGATTTTCTTCTTCCTCTTCGCGTCGCCAAACCACCAGCCCCGCTGCTCCCAGAGCCAACTGACCTAGGTCTGTTGACACTATTCCCATAGACAAAGTATAGCTTCACAGGCCAACATCAAAATACGTGGATTCGTATCAGGGCGCAGCTTCAGCCGTGCCGCGATTGCAAAGTAGGAAAATCAAAAACCGTTAAGAAATTCAAAACCGTAGGAAATTCAAGATGCCGGAAAATGGACTAGCAAGTGAACGGCGTCCCCAGCGCCTGAAGGCGAATGGATGAGGCAGCGGTTACGGCATGCATGAATGCGTGCCCCGATACGAATCACGAGTTCGACATTCGCCCGCGAAAGCCATACTTTGCCTATGGAATAGTGTTAACAGGCCCTAGGGAAACAAAACTGAAAGCAAAAAACGATGTCATTCCGAATCGGGCGGTACGCCCGGTGAGGAACCCGCTTTCCCATCACCAAGTCACAGCCACTCTGCCTCTGAGGAGAAAATCAAGACTAGGAAACCAAACAACTAGGGGAACCCAAAGCGGCGTCATCCTGAGCGCAGCCGTTTTTCAGGCGAAGCGAAGGACCTCCCGCTGCAGTGGCCTCGCGCGTGAGCAAAATGCACCAGCACCCACCGTCTTCCCCCCTTTGCCCTCATGCCGTCCGCTCATTTATACTCAACGTTTGCCCAAACACTGTTGAGGGAATCAGGAGCAGCTATCTTTCATGCCCAAACGTACATTCCAACCGAACCGGCGCAAGCGAGTCAAGAAACATGGATTTCGCACGCGCATGAAGACCCAGGGCGGCCAGAAGGTAATTTCCCGGCGCCGCGCCAAGGGACGGAAGCGGGTCTCCGTGAAGCCCGGATTCCGCGAGTAGCTTTTTCTAGTGCCGCTCACTTCCACAGTCGAGATTCACAGCAGCCGGCCGCTGTTTGACGCCGCGCTTTTCCATGCTGCCCGGGAAGCTGGTTCGAACTTTGCCATGCCACCAAAGAAAGCACGATTTCCACGATCGGCAAGGCTTTTGCGCCACGCGGATTTCGAACGCGTCTACAAGCAGGGGCGGCGGCATTTTTCCGCGTCGATGACAGTTTTCTATTGCCCGAGGATCGCCGGAACAAAGCTCGACAAGACAAAGACCGACGGGACAATGCCCGGCAGCACGGAGAGTTCGGTTGCCGTCATCCCTTTGACTACCGCTGAAAGCGTGTCCGTGCCACAGAGCTCTGGTTCGCGAGTGGGGTTCACGGTAGGACGAGCTTTGGGCGGCGCGGTCGAGCGCAACCGCATGAAGCGTCGTTTGCGCGAAGCGGTTCGCCTCGCCGGTACTCTTTCGTGTGCTGGGGTTGGCGCGGATGTGGTGATCAATCCCAAGAAATCGCTGCTGAAAGCGGATTTTGCCGACGTGGTCAACGAAGTGAGACGCGGCTTCGCAGTGATCGAGCAGAAGTTATCCGGAAAAACTCCGGCCGCGACGAAAACAAACGCCGGATCCCCGGAGCCGGAAGGCGGAAGCCGACTTTGATGCAGTGCGCCAAATTCGTAATTCTGCAATTGCTGCGGGCTTACAAGTGGGCCATCTCGCCCATGTTTCCGCCGGCCTGCCGCTACGTGCCGACCTGTTCGGAATACGCCATGGAAGCGGTTGATCGCTACGGTGCTGTGCGCGGCGGATGGATGGCCATGGGACGCCTCTTGCGCTGTCATCCCTTTGGTGGCTCTGGGCATGATCCTGTCGTAAAAGCCGCAACAGGTTGCGGAAAACTGTGATTCCGCGGCTCCAAAGAGTCCAGCCGCGAAGCGGCGGCAGAATGCAGCCCAGGGCGCAAGCCCTGGGTGCAAATTATGGTAGACAGTTCAGCCCCAAGGGGGCGGAAGAATAGTTCTCACGCACACTTGTTAGCCTAGGGAATCTAGAAAAACTTTGCCTGACTTTCAAAATCCTCAACAGGAACCCGGCGCCGAACGGCGACTCCTACTCATCTTTCTATTGACGTTCGTCGTCCTCATCATTTTTCAGCCGCTCCTGAAGAAGTATTTTCCGCAACCCGCGCCAGCGGAAAAACCAGTCCCAGCGCAAACCGCGCCCGCCCCATCCGCCGCGCCCGCAGCCGTCACTTCCTCTGCTGCTGTAGTAGCGGCCCCTGTCGTCAACGCCAGCAAACAGGCTGCGAGCGAAGCCGAAACCGTCATCGAAAACGATCTCTACCGCATCACCTTCACCAATCGTGGCGCTCAGGTCAAATCCTGGATTCTGAAAAGGTTCGACAATGACGCGCAGAACGGCCGTCTCGATCTAGTGAACCCGGTAGCCGGGCAGAAGTTCGGTTACCCGCTTTCTCTCTGGACCTACGACCAGGCTCTTAACAACAAGCTCAGCTCGGCGCTCTACGTAGCATCAAACCAAGGCCAGTTAACCGCGCCCGCCACGATCACCTTCGAGTATGCGGATCAGGATGTTTCCGTTCGCAAGACGTTCCGCTTCGATCACACGTACGTTCTGAATGTGGAAACCTCAGTCGTGTACAAGGGCGCAGAAATCTTTGCCGCGCCGGCGTGGCCCGGCGGATTCGGCGACGAGATCACTCCCGCCTCCTATGCTGCCGCTCGTGTCGACTACCACAGCGACGCCTCGACCGACAAAACCGCGTTAGTCTTTCCAAATTTCGTCTTGCGTATCCCGGTCAAGGCCATTAGCGGAGGCAACACGCTGAAGGGCCCGTTCGAGTGGGCGGGCACGGGGGATCAATATTTCACCGCGATCTTTATCCCGGATGATCCCAGCACAACTGCTCTGGTCACGCTTCGCGGCTCGATGGATATTGCGCAGAAACCCGGCTTCAATCCCATCGGCGCCTCCAAAGATTCTGCGACCGTCGATCTATTGGGCGCGGCCGTCGGCAGCGTTCGCGGCCCGACCAGCGAGCGCGTGTTCGTCGGGCCGAAAGAAATTGCCGTGCTGGATACCGTTCCCATTCCAACGATTAAAAACGACAACGCCGATCTTCGCGGCATCGTCGACTACGGTTGGTGGGGCATTCTGGCGCGCCCTCTTTTTCTCTGGCTGAAGTGGACCTACAACCATATCGTGCCGAACTGGGGATGGGCGATCGTGCTTCAGACCCTGATTATCACGATTGCGCTGCTGCCGCTGCGCATCACGCAGATGAAGTCGATGCTAAAGATGCAGCGCGTGCAACCACAAATCAAGAATATCCAGGAGAAATATAAGAAGTACAGTTTGCGCGATCCGCGCAAAGCTGCCATGAACGAGGAAGTCGCAGCCTTGTACAAGAAGGAAGGCGTGAACCCCGCAGGTGGTTGCCTGCCCATGCTCATCCAGATGCCCTTCCTCATTGCCTACTACAAAATGTTGGGGGTGGCGCTCGAGCTTCGCCACGCGCATTGGCTCTGGATCGGCGATTTGTCCGCCGCCGACGTGGTCTTGCCCATCTTGATGGTAGTCAGCATGGTGGTCATGCAGCGCATGACGCCGCAAGCCGGCATGGATGCCTCGCAGCAAAAGATGATGACGGTCATGATGCCCTTGATGATGGGATTTATTTTCTTCAGGCTACCCGCCGGACTAAATCTCTACTACACCGAGAGCAATCTGATTTCGATCGCTCAGCAGGCCATCATGAACCGAACCAAACTCGGCCGCGACATGCGCGAGATGATGGAGAAGCGCGCCCGCAAGAAAGAGAAGTAGCTGTCAGCTATCAGCCTTCAGCTTGGAGCGCATGTTGCGATAAGATTTGGTTTCGCACCGAGGTTCCTATGTGAGCTTCTGTGCCCTCTGTGGTTATAGATTTTCTATATCCCGGAGACAGAACTGCAGCCACTGCTCCGATCAAGTTGAGAGCTGACGGCTGATAGCTGAAAGCTGCCTTATGGACAAACTCGCTGCTGCCAATCGTATCAACGAATTTCTGCAAGCCGTCGTCACTCACGGCGGTCTTCACCTCAAGTACCGCATCGTGGTCGACCCGCCGGCGCTGAATGAGTGGGAAAAGCCGGAGATCTATGTCGACTTCTCCGGCCCCGATTCCGCCTTGTTGCTGGATCGCGGCGGCGAACTTCTGCGTGCCCTCGAACTGCTGGCATTTGAAATCCTGCGCCTCGCTTCCGGCGAGCACGAGAAAGTTTCCTTCGACTGTAAGAATCAGCGATCTCTGCGCCTGCAGGAGTTGCGCATGGCGGCTAGCGTTGCCGCCGAGAAAGTTCGGCAGACGGGAACGCCTTTCCACTTCGCTCCCATGTCGTCGCGTGAGCGCCGCATGGTCCACCTCGCGCTGCGCGATCACGCTGACCTGCGCACCGAAAGCGACGGCGAAGGCCGCGACCGCTGCGTCGTCCTCTACCCGGCCGATTACAAAACCGCTGGCGGCAAGCCCGCGCGGCGCACGCTGCCGTAGACTGAACGAATGCTCCGCCGCGTGAATTTCATTTTTTTTCTCTCGATCGCTGCATTTCTTGTTCCAGCGGCTTGGGCTAAGCCATCGTCCCAGCAGCAGACGGTTTCCCCGGGCAGCGCATCTTCAGCACAACATGTCCAGAAAGCCACCTCGGCTGCGCCCTCGGGCGATGCAGGGTCGGTCGTCAATGGCGTGTACCGCAATCCGTTCTTCGGCTTCACCTGCAAGATTCCCCCGGCATGGGTGTTGCGAACCGACGAGATGAATGCACAGAACGACGAAGCAACAACCCACGCTGCCAAATCGGCCACGAATACAGCCACAGCCAATGCTGGGCGCGTTGTGCTAGCAGCATTCTCTCGCCCGCCAGAGGCGCGGGGCGAAGACGTGAATTCGTCGATTTTGATTGCGGCAGAAAGCGTGGCAGCGTATCCAGGCCTGAAAGATGCGGCACAGTACTTCGGACCGGTGAGCGAAGTCGCCAAGTCTCAGGGATTCGAAATCGATGGAGAGCCCTACGAGTTTGCCGTGGGCACGAAGACCGTAGTGCGGGCCGACTTCGAGAAAAATGTTGGTACTCGCGTGATGCGGCAGTCGACCCTTGTGATTCTCGTCCGCGGGTCTGCGGTGTCGTTTACCTTTATTGGCGGAACCGAAGATGAAGTCACAGAATTGATCAGCGGCTTAAGCTTTACCGCCGCGCAGAAACCGCAAAGCCACTGAAATCCATCGATCACCGAAAAATCCACGAACTCGCATGAAACTTAAATTGCCTCCGGGAAAATTTGGCGCATATCTATTCGATTGCGACGGCACGGTCGCCGATTCCATGCCACTGCACTACCGCGCCTGGAAGCAGGCGCTCGCGGAATGGAATTGTGAATTTGAAGAAAAGCTTTTCTATGCCTGGGGCGGTATGCCGGTAGTCGAAATCATTTCGACGCTGAATCGCCAACGCGGGTTGAATATGCCGGTCGAAGCCGTGGGTCGGAGAAAAGAAGCTTTGTATTACGAACTACTTCCGGAACTCAAGGCAGTTCCGGAAGTGCTGGATCACATCGACGGAAGAATTCCAATTGCGGTGGTGTCGGGAAGCACCAGAGAATCGGTGACCGCGTCGCTGGTTACGCTGAACCTGCTCGATCGCTTCGACGCCATGGTTTGTGCCGGTGAATATTCAAACAGCAAGCCCGACCCGGAGGCATTTCTGTTGGCAGCCTCGAAACTCGGAGTGGCCCCAGAACATTGCTTGGTTTTCGAAGACACCGAAATGGGCATCCAGTCCGCGACAGCCGCGGGCATGGCCTCGGTAAAAGTTCCTCCACCCTGGGAGCGGTAACGAGCACGGAGCCCCGGACGCATTCGTCCGGATCCTGCTACAAACTTTTTCTTCTTGAGTTGTTGCGCTTCCTTCGGCGGACGAATGCGTCCGCCGCTCCATATTATTCGATCGGCTCGGGTTCTAATGAGATGTTGGTCTCGCCCGCAGCTTTTTTCGCCGCATATTTTTTCATCCAGGCTTCCCAACTCTTGCCTGCGGCAGTATCACGCCCCGTGAAAGCCAGGGCGCCAATGTCAGCATAGGAAATCGAAACTTTTTCAGCCGAGTTTTTGGGGAATAAACGAACCACGGATTCCTTCAGCGAAGCCCCGCTGCGGCGGTCAAACAGATAGCCTTCAATTTTCGTTCCGTTTTTGCGCGTGATGGTCACATCGCCGCGATAGTCAAAAGCCTTTTCCAGCGCAACCCGAATCTCGTCGTCGCTGGCCAGCGCTGGAATCCAGCCTTCAAGCTGTTCGTGGGCAGTGCCGGGAGCAACTTCAAGGGCGTCAGGGTTGATGTGAGGCACGGCCTGCGCCGCTTCGTGATCGATGTGCCCGGATTCTTTTCCTGTCATGCGATTTGGGTGGAGCAGCGCTTCAGCGCTGCAATCAATGCCGTCTTTTTCTCGGCTTTAGCCGCTGAGGTCCGCCAGCCGCTACGCGCGAGTCTCTTGCAGAGGCTCGCCTGTCGGCGCGATCTGCACCAGCGGATGCACCGGCGCCTGATGTTCCTCCAACAAGCGCAGCGCCTCCTCATCGCGATATCCAGTGAACAACGTAGCCTTCACGGTTGCCAGAAATCCCTCGAGCGAACTAAACGTCGCATTCACGGCCGAGGCCTCATATCCACTATGCACCATACAATTCGCGCAAGCCGGGTTGCCGCTCTCCGTGCCGTAGTTGCTCCAGTTCGTCGTCGATAGCAGCTCATCGAAAGTTTCGGCGTACCCATCCTGCAGCAAATAGCAAGGCTTCTGCCATCCGAAAACGTTGTAGGTGGGCATGCCCCACGGCGTGCACGGATAAGTGCGTTTGCCCATCAGAAATTCCAAAAACAGCGGCGACAAATTGAAGCGCCAGTTCTTCTTGCGATTCGACAGGATGGCGCGAAACATCCTCCGCGTCCGCGCGCGCCCGAGAAAATGTTTCTGATCGGGCGCTTTGTCGTACGAATATCCCGGCGAAAGCATCATGCCTTCGAGACCCAACTCCATCATGTCGTCAAAAAACGCGCGTACAGATTTCGGATCGGCGCCATCAAACAGCGTCGTATTAGTCGTGACGCGGAAGCCACGCGCGAGAGCCTCTTTGATCGCATCGACGGCAATGTCGTATCCGCCTTCGCGGCAAACGGCGAGGTCATGCTCCTCGCGCTGTCCGTCGAGGTGCACGCTAAATGTCAAGTATTTGCTCGGCTTGAAGAGATGAATCTTCTCTTTCAGCAGCAAAGCGTTGGTGCATAGGTAAATATATTTCTTGCGCGCCACCAGGCCTTCGACAATCTTGTCGATCTCCGGATGCATCAACGGCTCGCCGCCCGGAATCGAAACCATGGGCGCGCCGCATTCGTCGACCGCGCGAAAGCACTCTTCCGGCGAAAGATCTTTCTTCAGAATGTGCGCCGGATACTGAATCTTTCCGCATCCTGCGCACGCCAGGTTGCAGCGGAACAGCGGCTCCAGCATCAGCACCAGCGGATACTGTTTCCGCCCAGCGAGCTTCTGCCGCAGCACATAACTCGACACGGTCCACATTTGTGAAACGGGAACAGCCATTGTAGGGAAGAATCTCCTAGTTCCTTAGTTTATCAGGGTCAGGTGATTAGATGGCGGCACGACCACCGCAGGTGCCGCAAAATGAACCACCGCGACACTCCCACGCAGTTGAGCCCAGCCCACTCTCAGGAGGACAACAGGAATGACAAGAGTTTATGCATTAAGTAGAAGAACTAAAGACGAAATCAGGCTAGGAAAACAAAAAACTAAACTAGGGAAACCAAGGCTGAAAGCAATATCGATGTCATTCCGAATCGGGCGGCACGCCCGGTGAGGAACCTGCTGTCCCATCACACTGTCACAGCCACCTGCCTTGGGGGGAAAATCGAGACTAGAAAAACATACAACTAGGGGCAACCAAAGCGGCCGTGACAGTCCCGTCAGGGACGGCAGATAATAGCCCCGGACGTAAGTCCGGGGTAAGAACCCCATAATCCAACCTAGGTCCCCGAAGGGGACGGCACTACGGTCGCCGTTCGCACCACAAACTATCGAAAACGAGTGCCCTTAAGCAGCAACCAGTTCCGTCGCTCGGGCCTTGTGCGGCGGGCCTACGTAGGGGAATTCGGTGAGCAGGTCCTTATGGGGACCTACCTTATCTTGATCTTGCGTCACCTTTCCATTTGTGAGCAGAGGTAGGAACAAATCTACGACGTCGTCGGTGAGTTCCCGGCCATTGTCTGGATAGGACGCCGACCGCGTGGGATCATAGTGGAGGATATCCGGCAGCATGGTCCCGGCAACCCGCGTCGCTTCCGCCGGCGTATATCCTCCGGCGTGCTCCAACGCGTGGGCAAACACAGGGATGAAACGGGCGTCGTCCGCCGGCTCCGCGGCCAGATACGCGGCGTTCTGCTCTCCCGCAAGGAAGGGAGTTTGATTGGTCCGCGCACCGCGATCCGCCTGAACCCATTTTCCGCTTGTGCCGTCCAGCGTGCAAGCCCACAGGCCTATCTTTTTAGCACCGAGGGCAGAGTTGGGCACTTCCAGCACGATGCTGCACACGTCCTTGTCGGCGAAGTAATCGTCACCGGTGAATTGCAGGTTGTTCAGCGCGCCCTGCACGTCGAAGAAAAACGGATCGCTGCGCCAGCCGGCGAAGAAGCGGTAGTCACCGGCGTCCGTCACCCGTGACTCCAGCCCCGTCGAGACCGCCGCCCCTTCCACGATGACCTGCCCGTCGTCGCTTATCCCAGCGGCCTGTGCGCCCTCAACGCGGCGAAGCGTCGCGGTCTGTGCCCCGCCCTCGGAGGATGTAAATCGCACCCGGTACGCGATATCGGCGACGGCGTCGCCGTTCGTGTCAATCCTAAGTTCATAAATCGCTTCGGGCGAGAAGGCCATGCCGGCGGTGGGCCCCGGCGGGTTCACGCCAACGGACGGATGCACGTCCATAATCAGGATCGACTTACTAGCATCTCCAGGCTTCGGGAAAGCATACAGATCGGTGAAATCCAGGCGGGCGTCCCCGTGGGGGAACCCAAAGTCGGGACCAGAATAATGGTGAGACATAGCTTCTCCACTGTTTAGCTGAGATTGAGATTAAAACCCAGAATTTCGGGTTTGGACTTCTGGCCAACGGATTATACGCTCCTCCAGACATCGACTGGCCATTGGCTCTGTCATCCCGAGCGGAGCATGGGCGTCCGAAGGACGGTCATGCGCAGTCGAGAGCCTGCCCTGAGCGAAGCCGAAGGGGACCCCATGCCCGTCGATACCAGCAGTGGCCCGACAGGGAATCCTCTGAGATTCTCAGCCCTCGTCTGTCCGATGGCCCCGCGCACCGCGCCGCCAAAAACTTTGTCATTCCGACGCGCGAGCGAAGCGAGACAGGAGGAACCTGCTTTCCGCCGGGGACCAGAAACGCTACGGATATCTCAGCCGCACTGCAACGCGAGCCTCTCCCGCTCTGTCATCCCGACCGGAGCATGAACGTCCGAAGGACGGTCACGCGCAGTCGAGGCACCCCATGCCCGTCGATATCGAATCTGCCACGCTCCGTCCTCGACCCACCAACGTCCGACTAAAAAACTTTGTCATTCCGACGCGCGAGCGAAGCGAGACAGGAGGAACCTGCTTTCTGCCGGGGGACCTGAAACGCCGCCGATACCTCAGCCGCACTGCAGCGCAAGCCTCTCCCGCTCTGTCATCCCGACCGGAGCATGAACGTCCGAAGGACGGTCACGCGCAGTCGAGGGATCTCATGCCCGTCGATCCCCAGCAGCGGCCCGTCAGGGAGTCCTCTGATCTCTCCATCCTCGGCTGTCCGGCGGCCCCGCACACCGCACCGCCCGGACCACGCGACGGCCCAGACCCCCGCGACAAAGTCCCGTCAGGGATGGCAGACATTAGCCCCGGACGAAGTCCGGGGTAACCTCCCAAACACCCACCCTAAGTCCCCCGAAGGGGACGGCACTGCGGTCGCCGTCCGCACCACAACTATCGAAAACGAGTGCTGAAGACGCGTTAGCCCCCATGGCATGAGGACGATCTAGTTTTATTCGCCGGACTAAGTCTGTGACGTGTGAACATCTCCACTCAAGTTGAGGCGGTTGCGCGGCCCGTTCGACAACTTCGCCTTCCTCAGATGCTCGGGGGCAGGTTAAGAACAAGCCGCGCCGAAATCCCGAGCAAGTCGGGATACCTCAAGCCAAAGGCCATCCGCCCTATTCCGTGTGCCTACTCATCATGGCTGGTGCGTGCACAATTGATTGCTTGCCCTTGACAACGAGATCGTTCGTTGTATGCTCCGAACTCTGAGGCGGCATCCACGAGGTAGGCGCATATGGAGAAAACGGTCCATGCTGCTAGTCCAGATCCAGTGCGGATTCAGAGTCCCGAGTTTCTGCAATTCCACCGTGCTCAACAAGAACTGAACTTTTTGTTTTGGACGACTGAGATCTGTTATGCCCTTGTTCAAGGGAAGGTTTTGCCGCAGCTGCTCAGGATGAATTGGTTTCACCCGCATATCAAATCTTTCGGGAAGTTCCCTGCCATGCCTTTGCTCCACCAGATCGACGCGGAAAACCGGCACACTACATGGCCAAGGTCGAGTCTCTGAGAGATCAACTCCCAATCAATTTGCAGGAAATGAGTCGGTGGGTAATCATTCGCTTCCACACATATCTAGAGAATTTTGTCGTCAGAAGAACGAAACCGACCGTTGTGTCAAGAGGATGGTCACCGGACACTGTGAAGCAATGGGTTTATCCAAGGCTGGTTTGTCGCCTGCAGAGCTCAGTTTCTTTCCAAATGAAAGACCCAATGTACATAGCAACGAAAGCACAAGTGAGCCGAGCTCTACGTAACTATCTGATACACGATGAGCCATTGATGGGTTTGAGACCCACCGGTGAAGGGGGGCACCAAGACTTCAAAGATGATATGGTGAGGCAAAAGGCGATGCGACTCTGCGTAGTAAGGCACGACAACTTATGCCCATCTTGCAACGGCGCCTGTGTGTCAAGAGATACGGTAGTTCGTGCTATCAACACGGTCTTGGATGAGGCTGCTGAAAATGAGAGACAAAGTGGCATACCGCGTCTCTTCTTTTGTGCCTTGTTCACTCTGACCAACTATAGAAACTTTGCAACGCTGCTGGATGCGGCGTTGCCGACGGCATAAGTAGAGCGCTCCTCCGAATCGACAACACGTCCCCTCATTCTTCTCGGCATCGCGACAGCTGCCCTCCTCGTGGCACTCCTTCCCATAAAGAAAATCAAATGGGGCGAGTTTGAAGCGGAATTGGATCGCAAACTGGACGCCCTGAACATCAGGGTCGAGGCGACGGAAAGCATTGAGGAGAGTGCTATGGAAGCGCGGCGGCAAATCATTGAAATTGACGAAGCCGATCCGACTTACGGCACAGGAATACTGCCTCCCGGCAAGCTTTCCGCCGAAACCCAGAAACTCTACGACGGGTATGTCTCGATCTTGAATAGTTCCTCGTCGGACGTGGAGAAGATAGTGGCCGCAATGGTATTTGCCGAAAAAGCTATCGCTGACGCGTGCGCAAAGGCCAACCTTGGAATTCGTTCACGGAATCCTCGGTACGGGATTGCTAAACTCACGAAACACGGGGTACTCACCGAAGAAGATAAGCGGGCTTTCGATGATGTATGGAGTCTGCGGAACAGAATTGTTCATGAGGGAAGACTCCTTACACCGGAACAAACGGCACGCTTTTTGGATATTATTTGGCGGCTGATTGAGAAGCTAGCCTAGGACGGGTGGCGCACCCGTTGGCCGGAGGTATGAAATTCCGTCCAGACGGAACGTTGCCGCCCACTAATTCGAATCGCACCCCAGCGAAAACCGCAGGGCAGCACACACTTCATTCATTCGTGCGGAACTAAGCTGGGCCACACGCTTCCCTAGGCACTGTTGCGACACGGTAACTGCATTGTGCAGGTTCACCGCGCAGGGTGACTTCATGCCATCCTCCTCATTCATCAAGACTTCCGATGGCGCCCCGCGAATCGTGGAAGTGACCGGCGGGAAGGGCCGGGACAGACTGGACGTCCACTATCTCTGTAAGCGTCGCCGAGATTGGCAAAGATCTATCCGCGCTCGCGTCCCTCGCGCACAATTGCAGTCAGATCGGCCGCCGACACCCCCAGCTTTACGCCTTTCACGTCCAGCGGCGACCCTCTGGACTTTCGCAGAGGCGAAATGCGAAACACAGTCCCGTCACGGCGGCGAATTTCCACAGCCCCGTCGCGCTCGGCTTCATCGAGCACCGTCGCAAAATTCCCCCGCGCCTCCGAATAGCTGTAGGACCTCATCGAGTGTTCGCCTCCAGCACGTCCAGTTTCAGTTCACGCGCGCGCTCCCTCAGCCCTCCGTCCAGCGTGAGGAGTGGTGCCCTTTGGTTTATGGCGCATGCCAGCACGTACGCATCGTAGGCATACACATTCAGTCTCGCGGACAATTCCACAGCCTGCTTCAATCCTACCTCCGCCACGCAAATCGGAATCAAGGCGTACGCTTCCAGCAACCGCAGTGCCTCCTGGATGCCGATTGCCTTGCGTTTGAACATCGCCGACAGCGCGTTCCCCACTTCCCAGTGAACCGAGGCCGGAGCCACCAGAGTCGCTCCACGCGTCAGCCTCACCAGGTCCGCCTTTTCCGGCTGCTCGCTGATGACCGCGAGAATGGCGGACGTGTCGATCACTATCTCCACGACTCACATTATACGACATGTACAATTGTACAACAACTTAATATCGGAGCGAAAACCGGGGACCATACGGAACGTTCCCAGTGACTAGTTCGAATCGCACTCCAAAGAGAAACGTAGAGCAGCGCACACCTCATTCATCCGCGCGGAACTAAGCTGGGCCACGCGTTTCCCCAGGCGCTGTTGCGACACGGCAACTGCATTGTGCAGGTTCACCGCGCCCGGGGCTTCCCTTCCGTCCTCCTAATTCAGCACGACCTCCGATGGTACGCCTTTGTCGGGTGCCCCTCGATAAGAGTGAAGGCGGTGTCAAGAACAAAAGTATCCTGTCGGTGTTTTTAGCACCGCTTATTTGCCAGAGAGGTTGAGGACCAAGA
>Ga0210405_10001132_pt1 | contig 31995 bp, 6 predicted proteins | sample IncBWH11MmetaG_FD_155492 | JGI IMG/M metagenome (GOLD analysis project Ga0210405, IMG submission 155492) | Forest soil microbial communities from Barre Woods Harvard Forest LTER site, Petersham, Massachusetts, United States - Inc-BW-H-11-M | ecosystem: Environmental > Terrestrial > Soil >...
ACCTACTCTCTGCCGAGGCCAACGCTCGCGAGTCCATGCCACCATCGTACGCCCCGATTGCCCCAATGGCAAGCCAGACTTAACGGAGTAATACTAGCAGCAGCCCTCAAAGGAGGCCAGCTGACGGCCGAGGCGATCGAGGCCTATAGCTCGGCGTTGGCGGTGGCCCGGCCGCCGTGGCTTCAGTGGTGGTCGCCTTGGCGCGGGCCGTTGGGAGGGATGGCGACCGATGTTGCGCTGCCCTGCGTTTGAGGCGAGAGGGGGCGGGTTGGCCCGGCTGGTTCTCGAGGGCGGGCCTCCCGCTCGCCACCTACCAGGTGAAGATCGGCAAGCGCCGCGGTGGGATGGAGGGACCGAGAAGACTCCGGCCGCTCCCCTCCCCGGGGGCAGCAGCCGCGATCAGGGGCCTCGAGTTGTCCACTAGCCGCGCGCTACGGCACAGAGGATAGGCGCAGTACATGGCATTCAAGGACATCGCCAAGGTCCTCGAGCGTCTTCGCCGCCAGAGAGGCCTATCCCAGGCTCAGCTCGCGGACCTCTGCGAGATCGGGCGCTCCCAGGTTTCCCGGTACGAGGCAGGCAAGGAGCTGATGAAGCTTGCCACTCTCGAGAGGATCTTAGCGACGCTGGCGGTGGAGCCCGAGGACTTCTTTCACGCCGTGGGATCGATCGGCAAGGCGCCCGTGCCGCAGGAGGAAACTGCTCGAGAGCGATGTCAGAGGCGCCAGCTGGACGACGCATTCAGGAAACTGCACAGCGCGATCGACGAGCTGCGACAGGTGGTCGAGGGCCTCTCCAAGCCCGCCAGGAGGTTCGTAAGGCTGATCGACGAAGCTGCCGACCGGAGACCTCCCGCCGCGTGCGGGCCTTCGCTGGACCCTCGGGAGGGGCGTCAGCCTTGAATGAGCTCCGAACGTCCGCGCTCGTCACCAGCAGATCGCCACGCCGACACCGACGGCGGCGCCGGCAGACTCGGAGACCTACAAATCCGTCCGTCCCGAGATGATTGCCTACAAGGAGAGATGGCTTCAGGGAACGGTGCGCTGGATGTGCGTCGTCTACTGGCGCCGGCAGCGAAGCGGGCCGCTGGTCGTCGCGAACTCCGCCTGGCTCGAGGACTTCGAGGGTGCAGGCGCAGGTCTCGAGCGCCGGGAGGAGCAGCTGGCGTTGACCCTTGCTTGCACCCAACTGCCCTATCGCGAGCGCCAGGTGGTGCATCTCCGGTATCGCCTCGGGATGACGCTTGCCGAGGCCGGCCGGGTCCTTGGTTGCTGGAAAACCTCGGTTCTGCGGGACGAGCGCCGCGCCATCGCTCGACTCAAAGCCTTCACGGGCCGGCCGTGCCGGTGAGTACGAGCACGCGCTCTTCGCCCTTGAGAACGCCCCGGAGTTCTGCGCCCGCCACCGCGGCCGGCATCCTCACTTACGGCGCCTTTAGGCTTTACGGCCCGATCGGCGCGATCCTACTCGCCCTCCTCGGCCTCGGCCTCGGCCTCGGAAAGCCGCCCGAGCCGCCGGCGGAGTGCCGTTCGCTATCCCTCGGGCCGCTCCGACCGGGATGGATGCCCTCGTCGTAGCTCTCCCGCGCGTGCATGACGTGGTTTCTCCATGCGTCCTCCTACTTGCCGGGAGCCATCGGCCGGCGCCGCGACACCTGCCGCGGCGGGCCGGGCGGCTCGACCACGGTGAGGCGCCGACCGGCCGGGATCGCGGTGAGCGTCTGCGTCGCGCCGGAAGGCCAGCGCACCACCAGCTTGGCGACGCTGCGGGCCGCGCCCAGGCCGAACGTGGGATCGATCTCGGACTGCGAGAGATAACTGCCGCCCGAATGCACCTGCCAGATCTGGGTCACGCCGCCCGCCGTGGCCTCGACCTGGGCGCCGAGACCGTCGCGGTTGCTGGTTCGCCCCTCGAGGTGGACGCGCAGCCAGTTGCCGTGCGGGCCGCGGTTGGCAAAGATCTTCGCCGGTCCGCCATTGCTCACCACCACGACGTCCGGAGCGCCGTCGCCGTCGAGATCGGCGAAGGCAGCGCCCCGCGCCAGCAGCGGGCGCGCCAGGTCGCCGGCGGCCGCGGCGCTCAACTCCACCAGCTCGCCGTTGCCGCGGTTGTGGAAGAGCCGCTGCGGCAGCGGCGGCCCGAGCCGGGGATCGAGCTGGCCGTTGGCGACGAACAGATCGAGCCAGCCGTCGAGATCGTAGTCGAAGAAGAACGTACCCCAGCCGGTGTCGCGCACCGTGTGACGGCCGACCTCCGACTGCGGCGCCACGTCGACGAAGAACAGCTCGCCACGGTTGCGCCAGAGGCCGACCATCTCGCTGAAGAAGTTGGTCACCACCAGGCTGGGCCGCCCCTCGTGAGTGTAGTCGCCACCGTCGATCCCCATGCCGCCACGGACCTGGCCGGTGCCGGAGGTGGCGAAGCTGGCGACGGCCGCGACCTCCTCGAAGGTGCCGTTGCCAAGGTTCTGGTAGAGCAGGTTGGGGTGGGTGTCGCAGGCCACCGCCAGGTCCGTCCAACCGTCGCCATTGACGTCCACGGGCACCACCCCGAGCGACTTGGCGTCGGGGTTCCAGAGCCCGGCCGCCCGCGTCTCGTCGGTGAAGGTGAGATCGCCGTGGTTGTGGTAGTAGTGCGAGGCGGCGCCAGGGTAGAGCTGCGGCGTGCAATATTCCTTGACCTTGCCGTCGGCGCTGCAGAAACGGTCGCTCTGCGGCGTCCAGGTGACGTAGCGGGTGGCCAGGATGTCCACGAAGCCGTCGTTGTCGGCGTCGAAGAAGGCCACCGAAGCGCCGAGCCCATAATCCTGCGACAGGCCGGCCTGGCGGCTGATGTCGACGAAGTGGCCGCCGACGTTGTGCAGCAGATGGTCCTGGCCGAGGCAGGAGAGGTAGACGTCGGGCCAGCCGTCGTTGTCGATGTCGGCGGCGGCGCCGCCCAGGCAGTAGGCGCTGAAGTCCAGGCCGGCCTCGTGGGTGGCGTCGCGGAACCGCATGCCGCCCTGGTTCAGGTAGAGCGCGGGCGTGGCAGCCCTGCCCGGCTTGCCGGGGAAGTTGCGGCCGTTGACGAAGAGCAGGTCGGGAAGCCCGTCGTGGTTGGCATCCAGCACCACCACTCCGGGCCCCAAAGTCTCGGGCAGCCAGCGCTGCCCGAAGGCCCCGTTCTCGTGCACCCAATGCACGCCGCTCGCGGCGGTGACGTCCACGAAGCGCGGACCGGCGGCGGCCGGCGGCGGCGGCGGCGCGGCGGTGCCGGCTGCCAGGTACCAGCCGCCGAGCACCAGGCCGGCCGCCAGCAGGGGGGCGAGCGGCTTCATCGTTTCACCTCGTCGGGCAGCCTGGCGCCGCCGGTGGTCGGGGCCGCGACCGCAGCGGCGGAGACGTGCTCGTGGATGCCCTGCCGCTCGCGCTGGTCGGCGGGGTGCGCCGCCAGGTAGCGGTGGAGCAGATCCGGGTCCGGCGGCAGGGTCCGGAAACGCTCGTAGAGCAGCAGGTGATGCCGCGCGCGCTCGCGGTCGCCCAGCGCCAGGTAGACCTGGCGCAGCTTCAGGTGCGCGCCGGCATCCTCCGGGTCGATGGCCAGCAGCCGTTGCAGCTCGGCCGCGGCACCCCGGTAGTCGCCCTGCAGGACGAGGGTGGTGGCGATCTCCCGCCGCGCCTCGGGATCGCCGGGAAAGCTTGCCGCGGCGGCCCGCAGATGGGCGAGGGCCGAGGCGTAGTGCACCTGCTCGCGTTCGAGGAAGCCGAGGTAGAAATGGGCCAGCGCCAGACCCGGGTCGAGGGCCAGGGCCAGGCGGAGCTCGCGCAGCGCCGGCGCCAGGCCTTCGACCGCCAGCCCCAGGGCGAGGTGGGCGTCGGCATCGCGCGGCGCCAGCGCCAGGGCGCGCTCGAGCGCCGGCCGGGCCGCCGCGAAGTCGCCCTGGATCTCGAGGCCCAGGGCGTAAGCCTTGAACCGCTCGGCGTCGCCGGCGGCGGCGGGGGCGGCAACAGGGGCGGCGGCAACCGGGGCGACGGCGGCAACGGCGGCGGTGGCAATGGGGGCGGCGGCTCCGGCCTTGCCGGCCGGGCCGGCGGCCGGTTCGCCGCCCGCGGCTGCCACCGGCAGGGTGAGGGTGGTCTCGGCCAGCGTCACCACCGGCAGCGCGACGCGCCGCGCGGGCGGTGCCGCGGCGAGGTCGGGCGAGAGCTTGCGGTAGTTCAGCCGGGCGGTGAGGGTGAGCGCCCGGCCGGCGTCCCGCGGCACCTCCAGCCGGTAGCGCACCACCGCCGCCGCCTCGGGCTCGATCCGCTGCTGGTAGACCAGCGCCCGCACCGTCCAGACCGCGTGCCCCGTGACCGGCCGCGCGGCGCCGTCGCTCCACACGGTGCGGAAGAAATGCGCCTGCGGGTCGACGCGCGCATCCGCACCCAGGGCGCCGCTCGAGAACACCGTTCTGCCCAGCTCGTCCCTGGCCTCGAAGTCCAGCCAGCATTCCGCCAGATCGCTCTTGCCCCCGGGGAAGCGATGGCCGACGCCGCGGTTGCGGACCACGACGTCGACGCGCCGCGACTCGCCGGGCCGCAGCATCGGCGCCGCGCGGTCGAGCGGCGCCACGACCTTCTCCGCCCAGCCGCCGCCGACCGGCCGCGCCGCCGCCGTCCGCGGCTCGGTGATGGCGAAGATGTCGACGCCGACCTGGCGCGAGCGCAGGAAGGCGGTCACCGCCGCCAGCTGCGGGCCGTCGCCGCGCAGCGCCGGCAGCGCGGTATTGGCGGCGGCGAAGCGGTGCGAATGGACCCAGCCGCCGCGATTGCCCGCGTCCTGCGAGCGTACCCGCGGCATGTGGCAATCGTTGCAGCCGCCGCTCTGCCACATCAGCCGGATCAGGTCGGCATCGTCCCCGGAGCTGATCTGGACGTGCCAGGACTGATAGTCGTCGAAGGTCCGCCGGTAGCGCTCGCCGTCGATCGGCCGGTCGACGTGCTCGCGATGGCAGGTGGAGCAGAAGACCGCCGCCGCGGGGCCGCGCAGGAAGGGCTTCGCAAAGGCGGCGCCGTGGGCGCCGGGATCCAGGCGCACCAGGAACGCGTGCAGCCCGCCCGCCGCGGCCCCGCCGCCGGCGCCCAGCCGCTGCCGCAGCGGCGGCGGCGCCAGCTCGTAGTCGGCCTGCCCCATGGTGCTGCGCGGCCGGACCATGGCGTGGCAGGTCAGGCAGGTGACGCCGGCGTGCGCCGCCGGCCGGGCGGCCAGCTCGGCCAGCGGCGTGTCCATCGCGCCGGTGACCAGCGGCACCGGGCTGTGGCAGCCGGCGCACCAACGCGCCGTGCCGGCGCCGGACTCGGCGCGGGCGCGTCCCAGGGCGGCGGCGAACCAGGGGTCGTCGAAGGCGCCGAGGTGATGGGCGGAGGATTCCCACTGCCGCACCAGGTCGGTGTGGCAGCCGGAGCCGGCGCAGCCGCGGGCGTCGCCGGCCAGCGCCGCCGCCGGCAGCGGCGCGCCGCCCGCGGTGTGCACCGCCGAGGGGAAGAAGGGTCCGCCCCTGCCGCCCATGGCTTCGGCCGCCATGTCGAGCGGCGCCGCCGGGTTGTCCGCGCGCCAGCCGGCGGGCGCCGCGCCCGGTCCGCCCCCGGCCGCCCGCCGGATCAGCAAGGCGGCAGGGACCAGCAGCAGGCAGGCCAGCAACGCCGCGGCGAGCCTGGCTGCCGCCCGCGGCCGGCTGCCCAACCCGGCGACGACCAGGGCCAGCAGGGCGGCGATGCCGGCCCAGGCGTGCGCCGCCAGCAGCCATGGCGGCGCGACGCTGCCGGCCGCCGCCACCGCCATGGCGAGCAGGCCCGCGCCGGCGGCGCCGGCGAGCAGCCCGGCCCCCAGGAGGGCCAGCCGGCCGCCGCGCCCGCTGCCCTGGCGCCGCCACCAGAGCAGGCAGGGCACCGCCAGCAGCAGGCCGAGCGCCAGGTGGGCCAGCAGGCAGGCCGCGCCCAGCAGCTGCGGGCCGCCGCGGGCGATCAGTCCGGCGCCGCTCGCCGCCAGCGCCGCGAAACCGCCGTACCACCAGCCGGCGCCGCGGGGGCGGCGGCCGGCGGGCGGCGCCGGCTCACTCATAGCGCAGCGCCTCGGTCGGGTTCACCCGCGACGCCCGCCGCGCCGGCAGCCAGGTGGCGAGCAGGGCGATGCCGGCCATCAGCAGCGGCACGCCGGTGAAGGTGGCGAGGTCCGTCGGGCTGACGCCGGTCACCAGCCCGCGCAGCAGCCGGCTCGCCGCCAGCGCCGCCACCAGCCCGATGCCGATGCCGAGCAGGGCCGGCGCCATGCCCTGGCGCACCATCAGCCGCTGGATGTCGCCGCGATGGCCGCCGAGGGCCATGCGGATGCCGATCTCGCGCGTCCGCTGCGCCACCAGATAGGCGATGACGCCGTAGATCCCCAGCGCGGCGAGCAGCAGCGCCAGCAGCGCCAGCCAGCTGAGCAGCAGCATCTGGAACTCCGGCGCCGCCAGCGAGCGATCGACGATTGCCGCCATCGGCACGATGCCGGTGATCGCCAGATCGGGTTGATGCGCCCAGATCCGGTCCCTGACCGCGTGCGCCAGGTTGCCGGGGGCGCCCGCGGTATCGACCAGCAGGTTGATCGGCAGCCGCTGCACCAGCAGCGTCGCCAGGCTCGGCGGCACCTGTGCCAGCGGCACGTAGAGGATGGGCGCGGGCTGGCTGGCGAGCTCCACGTCGCGCACGTCCGCCACCACGCCGACGACCTCCCGCGGCGCCGGGTCCGCCTGCTCCGGCATGTCGGGCAGCCCGATGTCGAGGCGCTGACCGAGCGGGTTCTGGCCGGGGAAGAAACGGTGCGCCGCGGTCTCGTTGAGCAGCACCACGCCGGGCGCCCGGGCGCCGTCGCCGGGCAGCAGCCAGCGCCCCCCCCGCAGCTTGATGCCGAGCGCCTGGAAGTACTCGGCGCTGACGCCCCGGTACTGCGCGATCCCCTGACCCTCCTTGCCGCCCGGCACGTAGCGCCCCGGGATGACGAAGGTCATCTCGGCCCCGAGCTCGAGCGGCGCGCTGGTGGCGAGGGTGGCGCCGCGCACGCCCGGCATCGCCGCGATCTCGGGCAGCAGCTCCCGCTGCAACCGTTCGAGCGCCCCCGGTTGGCCATAGGGGCCAGGCGGCAGCCACATCTTGAGCGTCAGCAGGTGGTCGGCGCGGAAGCCGGGGTCGGTGGTGCGCAACCCGGCGAAGCTGCGGATCAGCAGCCCGGCGGAGATCAGCAGCAGCAGGGCGAGCGCGGTCTCCATCACCACCAGGGAGTGACGCATCTTGCGCCCCCGCCGGCCGCCGGCGCCGCCGGCGCCGCTGGTGCCCTCGGCGACGCTCTGTTGCAGGCGCGCGCGGCTGGCCTCGAGGGCCGGCGCGATGCCGGCGAGAAAGCCGGTCAGCAGCGACACCAGGAGGGCGAAGCCGAAGACCCTGGCGTCCAGGACCGCCGGTCCCGCCGGTCCGCCGGCCAGCTCCGGCGGCGCCAGCGCCAGCAGCGGCGGCATCAGCAGACCGCAGAGCGCCAGGCCGAGCCCGCCGCCGAGCAGCGCCAGCACCGTGCTCTCGGCGAGCAGCTGGCGCAGGATGCGGATGCCGCTGGCGCCCAGGCTGGCGCGGATGGCGATCTCGCGCTGCCGGGCCGCGAACCGCGCCAGTTGCAGGTTGGCGATGTTGGCGCAGGCGATGAGCAGCACGACGGCCACCGCCGACAGCGCCAGGGTCAGCGGCTGGCGGTAGGCGCCGCGCAGGAAATCGCTCAACGGCGCCAGCCGCGGCCGCTCGCGCGAGTCGCCCCAGCCCTGGGACACCAGGTAGTGCCGGTTCACGGCCGCCATCTCGGCCTGCGCCTGGGCGGCGCTGACGCCGGGCCGCAGGCGGCCCATCGCCAGCAGGTCCTGCGCGTGCTGGTGGCTGGCGGCGTCGAGCCGCAGCGGCGTCCACAGCTCGGCGCTGGCCGGCAGCCGGAACCCCGGCGGCATCACCCCGACGATGGTGTACGGGGTGCCGTCGAGGTCGTAGCGCCGCCCGAGCACGCCGGGGTCGCCGGCGAAAGCCCGCCGCCACAGGCGGTGGGAGAGCACCACCACCGGCCGCCCTCCCGGCCGGTCCTCGTCGGCCTGGAAGACGCGTCCCAGCGCCGCCGGCACGCCGAGGATGGCGAAGAACTCCTGGCTGACGCGCGTGCCCGCGACCAGCTCGGGATGTCCCTCGACGCGCAGCACGAAGCTGTGCCCGGGCTCGAGCGCGTCATAGGCCGCCAGCGCCGAGAACGAGCGCGCGCCGGCGCGCCACGCCAGGTATTTCTCCTCGGAGAAGACCGGTTCCACCTCGCTCCTGTCCACCACCTCGAGCTCGACCAACCGCTCCGGCTGGCGATACGGCAGCGGCTTGAGCAGCACGGCGTCGAGGACGCTGAAGATGGCGGTGTTGGCGCCGATGCCGAGCGCCAGCAGCAGCACCGCGGCGGCGCTCAACCAGGGGTTCCGGCGCAGCAGGCGAAGGCCGAAAGCGAAGTCCTGGAGCAGGTCTCTCATGGCTCTATCTCCCCGGAGCGGGCGACGCTGCCGGCAGTATCCCGCCGGGCGGCGGCCAAGTCGAGCGCCCCGGCGCCGGCCAAGTCGAGCGCCGCCTCGGCGCCGGCCTGCCAGGCGGGCTCGGCCGGCGGCGGCGGCGGCGGCTCGGCCGCAGCCGGTCCGGGCGCCTCGGGCAGGCGCTCGAGGCAGGCGCGCAGCTGCGCGGCGAGGGCGGCGACGTGCGGCGGCCGGGTCAGGTTGAAATGGTTGCCGGGCACCTCGTGGATCTCGACGCCGCCGGCGGCCAGGATGCCCCATCCCAACGTCGGGTCGCCCAGCACCTCGGCGGGCAGGTCGGCGCGGTCGCGGGCCCGGAACAGCGTCAGGCGGCCGGCGTAGGGCGACGGCCGGTAGCGGTGGGCGGCCATGATGTTGATCCAGTAGCGCTCGAAGTAGCGCCGCAGGTCGGCGAGGGTGAAGTCGGCGGTGACGAAATCGTGCCGGTGCAGGAGCTCCACCGCCGCGGCGAGCTGCTCGTCGAGCGTCCATGCCGCCGGCAGCTCGGGCTCGCCGGCCGGCAGCATCTCCCGCAGCAGGTGGCCGAGGTAGGTCTTGGCATCGGGCTCCGCGGTGGCGGCGGCGTGCTCGGTGTCGAGCAGCGCCACCAGCGCCGCCGTCTCGCCCGCGGCTTGCAGCTGCCGCGCCATCTCGAACGCCACGTAGCCGCCGAAGGAGCTGCCGCCCAGGCGATAGGGGCCGCGCGGCTGCGCCTCCCTGACCAGCCGCAGGTACCTGGCGGCCATCTCCTCGACGCGGCGCGGCGGCTCCTGCTCCGGCATCTCGAGGCAGTAGACGGGCTGGTCCGCCCCGAGCCCGCGGGCGAGCTCGACATAGATCAGCGCGCCGCCGCCGGCAGGGTGGACCAGGAACAGCGGCGGCCGCGGGCCGCGGTTGAGCGCCAGCAGCGGTCCCCTGGACGCCGCCGCGCCGCCGCGCCGCAGCAGGCCGGCGAGGTGCTCGACGGTCGGCTCGGCGAACAGCGCCGACAGGGGCAGCTCGCAGCCGAAGCGGCCGCGGATGGCGGTCAGCATGCGGACTGCCAGCAGCGAGTGACCGCCGAGCTCGAAGAAGTCGTCGCGGACGCCGATGGGAGCGACGCCGAAGAGCTCCTCCCACAGCTCCACCAGCGCCAGCTCCTGGCCGTTGCGCGCCGGGATCCGGCGCCGGTCTGCCGCCGGGTCGGCGACCGCCGCCGCCTGCCGGCCGAGCTGGGCGCGTTCCGCCGGGGCGAGCAGCGGCAGGTCGCCGAGGCGCGGCGGCGCCTCGCCGGCGGCCGCCGAGGCGGCCAGCGCCGAGAGCAGCGTCTCGAGGTGCGACAGCGCCCGCTCGGCCGCCGCGGCGTCGAGGCGGCGCGGCTGATAGGCGAGCGTCAGGGTCAGCTCGTCGCCGGGATCGACCACCAGGGTGAGCGGGTAGCCGGTCTCCAGGCTGTAGGAATCGAGCGCCAGGTCCAGGTCCGGCGCGGCCGGGCCGCCGGCCGGGCGCGGCGGCGCCGGCGCCGCGGCGGCTGCCGGTGCCGACGCGGCTGCCGGTGCCACGGCGGCTGCCGGTGCCGCGGCGGCTGCCGGTGCCACGGGATAGTTCTGGAAGACCACCAGGGTGTCGAAGAGCCGCCGCCCCAGGGGCAGGCCGCTCCATTCGTGCACCAGGGCCGGCGCGCTGTGCTCGTGGCGGCGCAGCTCCTGCTGCCAGTCCTGGAAGCGCCGCAGCCAGGCGGCGACCTCCTCGCCCGCCGGCAGCCGCACCGGCACCGGCAGGTTGTTGATGAACATGCCGATCATCTCTTCGACGCCCGGCAGGTCCGGCGGCCGGCCCGAGACCGTCAGGCCGTAGACCGCCTCGTCGCCGCCGCCGTAGCGGCCGAGCAGCAGCGCCCAGGCCGCTTGCGTCAGGGTGCCGGCGGTCAGGCCCTGGCTCTGGGCGAAACCGAGCAGGCGGGCGGTAGCCGCCGCCGGCAGCCGCCGTGCGGCGCGGCCGTAAGCGGCCGTCGCCGTCGCCGTCCCCGGCTCCGGCCGCGCGGGCGCCAGGACCGCGGGGGCGCGGAAGCCGGCGAAGGCGCGCCGCCAGAAGGTCTCGTCATCGGCGCGGTCGTGCCGCTCCAGCCAGGCGACGTAGTCGCGGAAGGGCGGGCCGGGAGCCAGGGCGGGATCGTCGCCGGCATGGTACGCGGTGTACAGGGCGAGCAGCTCCTGCAGCAGCCGCGCCCGGCACCAGCCGTCGAGGATCAGGTGGTGGTGGGTCCACACCAGCTGCCACGCCCGCGGGCCGCGGCGGATGAGAGTGAAGCGCAGCAGCGGCGCGCGGTCGAGCCGGAAGCCGCGCTCGCGGTCGCGGCGGAGCTGGCGGTCCAGGCGCGCTGCCTGCGCCGCCGGCGGCAACCCGCGCCAGTCTTCCACGGCGACCGCCGGCGCGACGCCGCGGCGCACCACCTGCAGGGGCCGCTCCAGCCCTTCGGCAAGAAACAGCGTGCGCAGGCTGGTGTGGCGGCCGAGCAGCCGCTGCCAGGCGCGGGCGAAGGCGCCGACGTCGAGCTCGCCGGCGAGGCGGCAGGAGAGCTGCTCGACTCCGGCCTGCGAGCCGCGGGCGGTCAGCGCGTGGACCAGCATGCTCTCTTGCAGCGGCGACAGCGGATAGAGATCCTCGACGGCGCGCGCCGCCGCCGGCGCCGTGGTGGCGAGGGCCGCGGCGAGCCGCTCGCGCAGCCGCTCGGCGCCGCCGGCGTCGAGATGGGCGAGCGGGAAATCGGATGGCGTGAAGCCGCCGGCGAGCGGCGAGCGGCAGTGCGCGACGATGGCGCGCAGGGCGTCGCCGAAACCGCGCGCCAGGGCGGCCACGGTGGCGCCGTCGTGCACCGCGGCGCTGTAGCCCCAGACGACCCGCAGGCGCCCCCCGGAGACGTGGGCGTTGATCTCGAACAGGTAGCGGCGCGGCTGGCGGGGGCTGCGGTCGCCGCCGGCGTCCTCGACGTCCTCGACGTCCTCCGGGATCTCGACGTTCTCGGCCCGCTTGCCGCCGGCGCCGGCGCCCGCGGCAGGGCCGCCGGCGGCGCGGAACGGCGCGCCGGCGCGCAGCGCCTGGTCCACTTGGCCGAGGTAGTTGAAGCTCACCGCCGCCGCCGGCAGCTCGGCCAGGGCCGCGGCCGTGGCGGCATCGGGCGCGACGAAGCGCAGCAGGCCGTAGCCGAGGCCGCGGCCGGGCACGGCGCGCAGCTGCTCCTTCACCGCCCGCAGCGCCGCGCCCGGATCGCCCGCGGCGACGCGCAGGTGGAGCGGATAGATGGCGGTGAACCAGCCGACGGTGCGCGACAGGTCGAGCTCGGTGTCCAGTTGCTCCCGGCCATGACCCTCGAGGTCGACCAGCACGCCGTCGCCGCCGGTCCAGGCCGCGAACGTCTGGGCGAGGGCGGTGAGCAGGACGTCGTCGATGTTGGTGCGGTACGCCGCCGGCACCGCCTGCAGCAGCTGGCGGGTCTCGACGGCGCTGAGCGACTCCTCGACCCGGCGCAGGCTGGCCACCAGGTTGGCGCCGGCGCGGTCCCGCGGCAGCTCCGGCAGGCGCGGCGGCCGCGCCAGCCAGTAGGCGGCCTCGTGGCGGGTCTCGGGCGTCGCCGCCCGCGCTTGCAGCCGCTCGGCCCAGCGCTTGAACGAGGAGGTCTTGGGCGGCAGCGCCGGCGCCGCGCCCGCCAGCGCCGCGCGGTAGGCGGCGGCCAGGTCGTCGAGCAGGATGCGCCACGAGATCCCGTCCACGGCCAGGTGGTGGATGACCAGCAGCAGGCGCGCCGGTTGGGGCGGCGCGGCGGTGAACAGCGCCGCGCGCAGCACCGGGCCGGCTTGCAGGTCCAGGCTGCGCCGCAGGTCGGCGCCGGCCGCCGCGACCGCCGGCCACAGCGCCGCCGCCGGCAGGCCCGCCAGCTCGAAGTGGTGGAAGCAGCTCCGCTCCGGCTCCGGCGGGCCGGCGGCGGCGAGCGGCGCGATCCACTGCCGCCAGCCGCCCGCCGTCCATTCCAGGCGCAGCCGCAGCGCGTCGTGGTGGGCGATCAGCGCCGCGACCGCGGCGCCGGCGGCGGCCACCGCCGCCGGTGCGAAGGGGGCGACGCTTTCGAGCAGCAGCGACTGGTTGAAGTGGTGCAGGTCGGGCAGCTCCTGCGCCAGGAGCCACAGCGCCGCCGGGGTCAGCGGCACCTCGCCGGTGACCGGCCCCTGCTCGGCGCCGGCATCCGCGCCGGCGGCGGCGGCATCTCCGGCCTGGGCCGCGAGGGCGGCGAGCGCCGCGATGGTCTGGTGCTCGTAGAGTTGCCGCGCGGTGATGGGAACGCCGGCGCGGCCGGCCCTGGCGACGACCTGGATGCTGAGGATGGAGTCGCCTCCCAGCTCGACGAAACGGTCGTGCACGCCGACGCTGTCGAGCCCCAGCAGCTCGGTCCAGATCGCCGCCAGGATCTTCTCCCGGGAGTTGCGCGGCGGCACCGGCGCCGGCCGCCGGCCGCTCCCGTCGTCCTCGCCGCCCGCGGTGGTGGGAGCCGGCAGCGCCGCCCGGTCCAGCTTGCCGTTCGCGGTCACCGGCAGGGCGTCCAGGGTGACGATCGCGGCCGGCACCATGAATGCATTGAGCCGCTGCGCCAGCCACTGCAACAGCTCGCCGGCGGCGGCTGCCGGCGGCTGCGGCACGACGTAGGCCACCAGCTGCTGCTGCCCCGCACGGTCGCGGCGCACCAGCGCCACCGCATGCCGCACCGCCGGGTGCTGCGCCAGGGTGGCCTCGATCTCGCCCAGCTCGATGCGGAAGCCGCGCACCTTGACCTGGGTGTCGCGCCGGCCCAGGAACTCGAGCGTGCCGTCGGGCCAGCGCCGGGCGCGATCGCCGGTCCGGTAGAGGCGGGATCCCGGCGCCGCGGCGTGGGGGTCGGGGAGGAACCTCTCGGCGGTCAGGTCGGGCGCGGCATAACCGGCGGCCAGGCATTCGCCGCCGATGTAGAGGTCGCCGGCCACCGCCACCGGGCAGGGCGCGAGCGCCAGGTCCAGGACGTGATAGGCGGCGTTCTGGATCGGCCTGCCATAGGGGATGCTGGACCAGCGCGGGTCGATGCGGTCGACGACGTGGAAGTTGGACCAGACCGTCGCCTCGGTGGCGCCGCCCAGGGCGACGACGCGCGCCCCGGGGAAGGCCCGCCGGATCTCGCCCGGCAGGCCCAGCGGCACCCAATCGCCGCTCAGGAAGACCAGGCGCAGGCGCGACTCCGGCGCCGCCGGCGGCAGCGGCGCGAAATACGGCGTCAACTGCTGCAGGGCGGCCGGCGCCGAGTCCCAGAAGGTGATCGGCCGGTCGCGCAGCAGGCGATAGAGGCGCTCGGGCTCGCCGAGGTCGTCGTCGGTCGCGATCTCGATCGCGCCGCCGGCGGCGAGCAGTCCGAAGATGTCGTACACCGAGAGGTCGAAGGAGAGCGAGGTGATGAACAGGACGCGGTCGCCGGCGCCGACCGCGAACCGGCGGTTCACCCATTCGATGAGGTTGACCACCGGCCGGTGCGCCACCACCACCCCTTTCGGCGTGCCGGTCGAGCCGGAGGTGAAGATGACGTAGGCCGTGTCGCCGGCGTCGCCGCCGCCGGGAGGGTCGTGCGGCGGCTGCCGCGACAGGTCCGCGGCGTCCCACAGCCGGCAAGGCACGGCGCCGCCGACCGCCGCGGCGCCGAGGCAGACCAGGTGCTCGAGGCCGGGGATCGCGGCGGCCGGCGCCAGCAGCTCGCCGAGCCGGTCCGGGTGCGTCACCAGGCAGCGGATGCCGAGCGCCTCGGCGATCCAGCGGCGGCGGGCCGGGGGGAAGCTGCCGGCCAGCGGCACGTAGGCGGCGCCCGCCTTGAGCACCGCGAGCACCGCCACCACCATGCCCAGGCAGCGCGGCAGGAAGAGGGCGACCGGCTCTCCCCGCCGCACGCCGAGCTCCCGCAGCAGGTGGGCGAGCTGGTTGGCCTGGCGGTCGAGCTCGCCATAGCTCAGGCTCTCGCCGGCGCACGTCGCCGCCAGCGCCGCCGGGTCGCGCGCCACCTGGGCGGCGAACAGGTGGTGGATGAGGCGGCCCCGGCCGTAGCCTGCCGCGGTGTCGTTCCAGGCCCGGAGCAGCTGATGGCGCTCGGCCGGGTTGAGCACCGGCAGCTCGAGGACCGAGCACCGCGGCGCCTGCGCGGCGGCGCGCAGCAGCGTCTCGAGGTGACCCAGGAAGCGGTCCACCGAGACCGCCTCGAAGAGGTCGGAGCTGTGCTCGCATTCGAGCCGCAGGTCGCCGCCGCGTTCGACGGCGTTGAGGAAGAGCTCGAAGCGGGAGCCGCCGGTGGGGTTGGTCCGCAGCGTCAGCTCGAGATCGGCGAAGCGCGCCGCGGCCGGCTCGCGGTCGAGGTTGAAGGCGGCCGCGACCAGCGGCAGGCGGCCGAGCCCGTGGCGCAGGCCGAGCGCCTTGAGCAGCGCGTTGAAGGAGAAGTCGCGGTGCTCGTTGCCGGCGAGCACCGCGCGGCGCACCGCCGCCAGGTGGTCGGCGAACGCCGGGTCGGCGCCGACCTGGCTGCGCAAGGGCAGCAGGTTGAGGTCGTAGCCGAGCAGGTCGCCGCCGCTGTCGCCGCTCTCGGCGGCACCCGCCGATGGGAAGCCGACGACCAGGTCGTCCTGCCCGGCGAGGCGGTGCAGCCAGGCGCAGACGCCGGCGAGCAGGGCCATGAACAGGGTCGCGCCGTGGCCGCCGCCGAGCTCGCGCAGCGCCGGCGCCAGGCCGGCGGCGCGGCGCGTGCGCAGCCCGCCGCGATAGCTGTGCACCGCCGGGCGGGGCCGGTCGCAGGGCAGATCGAGCGGCGGCGGGCCGCCGGCGAGCCGCTCCTGCCAGTAGGCGAGAGCCCGCGCCGCGCTGCCCGCGGTAGCCGCGGTGGCTGCGGTGGCCGCGGTGGCCGCGGTGGCTGCGGTGGCCGCGGTGCCCGCGGTGGCCGCGCTGCCCGCGGTAGGCGCGGTGGCAGTGGTGGCCGCGGTCGGGCGCAGCTCCCGCCGGGCGGCCGGCGCGGCCGGCGCGGCCGGGAAGCTGGCGCCGGCCGGGGAGCTGGCGCCAGCCGGGGAGCTGGCACCGGCCGGGGAGCTGGCGCCGGCCGGGAAGCTGGCGCCGGCCGGGAAGCTGGCGCCGGCCGAGAAACTGGCGCCGGCCGGGAAACTGGCGCCGGCCGGGAAACTGGCGCCGGCCGCGGTCGCGCCGGCGCCGGCATAGCCGGCGGCCAGCTCCCGCACCAGCATGCCGAGCGAGCGGCCGTCGAGGATGGAATGGTGGCAGGTCAGCGCCAGCCGGTGGCGGCGCGGCGCGTGGCGCAGCAGCAGCGCGCGCACCAGCGGCCCGCGCCCGAGGTCGAAGCAGCGGCCTGCCTCCTGGCGCAGCCGCCGCGCGGCCTCCGCCTCCTGCCGCGCCGGCGCCAGCGCCGCGAGGTCCACCTCGGGCAGCGCCCAGGGCGCCGGCGGCGCCACCCGCCGCAGCTCGCCGTCGGCGGAAAAGCTGCTGCGCAGGGCGTCGTGACGGTCGTGCGCCGATTGCAGCGCGCGGCGCAGCGCCGCGCGGTCGAGCAGGCCGCCGAGCTCGAGGGCCTTCGATTCGTTGTAGGCCCGCGAGGCGTTGTCGTCGAGCTGCGCCAGGAACCAGAGCTGGCGCTGGCCGTCGGTGGCCGGCAGGCTGCGGGAGAACGCGGCGACGGCCTGCGGTGTGACGGCAGCGGCCTGCGGTCTGATCGCGACGGCCTGCGGTCTACCCGCGTCGGCCTGCGGTCTGACTGCGGCGGCCTGCGACCTGACTGCGGCGGCCTGCGACCTGACCGCGACGGCCTGCGGTCTACCCGCGGCGGCCTGGGGCCGGGCGGCGGCAGGCGGCGCGGCGGCGGCGGCGGGCGGCGCCGGCGCTCGCTGCCGCGGCTCCCCGGGCAGGAAGCCGCCCGCGCGCAGCGCCAGCGCGCTCGCCTGGACCGCCGCCACCACCTCCTCGACGTCCGCCGCGGAGTGCGCGGTCGACAGGAAGCAGGTCCGGCCTTCCCAGCAGAAGACGCCGCGATGGACCAGCTGGAAGAAGAACAACGAGGCGAACGGCAGCCGCTCCGGCAGCACGAAGCGGAACAGCGAGCCGAAATGGGTCATGCGGATCGGCAGGCCCTCCGCCGTGAACCAGGGGTTCAGGCGGTCCGCCAGGGCCGCGGTGCGGGAGTTGAGGGAGCGTTGCAGCCCGGGCCCGCTGTCGCGCAGGCGGCGGACCACCGCCCGGGCGGCGGCCATGGCCAGGGGATGCTTGCAGAAGGTGCCGGCGAAGAAGGTCTTGCCGATCTGCGGAATGGAGAGGTCGCCGTACCGCCAGGCGCCGCCGTCGATGACGTCGAGGTAACCGCCCCTGCCGGCGACCACGCCGATGGGCATGCCGCCGCCGAGCACCTTGCCATAGGTGGCGAGGTCCGCTTCGACGCCGAACCAGGCCTGGGCGCCGCCGGGGTGGACGCGGAAGCCGGTGATCACCTCGTCGAAGATCAGCGCCGCGCCCAGCTCGCGGGTCAGGCGCCGCAGCTCGACCAGGAACTCCCGCGGCTGGAAGTCGGGGCGGCGGCTCTGCACCGGCTCGACCAGCACCGCCGCCAGCTCCCGGCCCACCGCGCGCAGGCGTTCGAGCGCCGCCGCCTCGCCATAGGGCAGCACCAGCAGATCCTCGACCAGATGCGGCGGCACTCCGGGCGCCAGCGGCAGGGCGTGCGCCGCGCCGTCCGCGCTCCCGGGGCGCGCCAGCACGCCGTCGAACGAGCCGTGATAGGAGCCGGCGAACAGGGCGACCTTCTGCCGGCCGGTGACCGCACGCGCCACCCGCAGCGCGGTCATCACCGCCTCGGTGCCGGTGTTGCTGAAGGTGATCCGGTCCATGCCAGTGAGCGCGGCGATCCCCTCCGCCACCTCGCCGGCGAGGTCGGACTGCGGGCCGATCTGGATGCCTTTCGCCAGCTGCTCGGTGAGCGCGGCAGTGATGAACTCCGGCGAATGGCCGAAGAGGTTGACGCCGAAGCCCATGGCGAGATCGACGTAGGAGTTGCCGTCGATGTCCGCGAAGCGCGACCCCGCCGAGCCTTCGCCGATCACCGGATAGACCATTTCCTTCCAATGCAGGCGGAAATCGACCGAGTTGCGGTTGTCGGCCAGCACCCGCCGCTGCGCCGCGGCGCGGCGCTTGGATTCGCGGGTGCGCGCCGAATAGGCGGCCGTCAGCTCGTCCAGCGCTCGGCGCTGCACCGCCGTCAACGCCTCGGCCGCGCCGGTCTCGACCGGCTGAAAGGCGACGAACACCTCCGGCGCCGGGATCCCGCTGCCCACGGCGGGCGGTGCGGCGGGCGGCGCGGTGGACGGTGGCGCGGCGGCGAGGGATGCGGCGCCGAGCGGTGGCGCGGGCTCCGCGGCGGGCAGGCTGGCGGCGATCCAGGCCACCACGCCCTCCAGCGTGGTGACCTCTTCGAGCAGCTGGGCCACCGACAGCCGGAGGCCCAACTCGGCTTGCAGGGCCTCGCTGAACTGGATGAGCAGCAGCGAGTCGATGCCCAGCTCCACGAAGGAGGCGCCGGGCGGCGCCTCCTCCGGGTTCAGGCCGGAGACCCTGCGCACCACCGAGAAGACGGCGGCGCGGAGCTGCCGCAGGCGATCGGCGGCGGTCTCGCCGCCGGTGCCGCCGGTGCCGGCCTCGCCGCCGGTGCCGGTCGCGGCGGCGGCCGGCACCGCCTGCGGCGGCCTGGGCGCCCGGGCCCGCGGCGCCGCCAGGCTGAACCGGTGGCGCTCGAACGGGTAGGTGGGAAGCGGCAGGCGCCGTCCCGGCGCGGCGAGCCCGGCCCAATCCACCGGCACTCCCGCCAGCCAGAGCCGGCCCAGCGGCGCCAGCGGCGACCAGGCGCCGCCGCCGGCGCGCGCCGGCAGCACCGCGATCGCCAGCCGCCCCGCCGCCGCGGCGTGCTGCCGCACCAGGCCGGTCAGGGTCTCGCCCGGCCCGAGCTCGACCAGCACCGCGTCGGCCTGCGCGAGCAGCGTCGAGACCCCCGCCAGGAAGCGCACCGGCTCACGCAGCTGGCGCACCCAATACTCCGGGTCAGTGGCTTCTTCGGGCCGGATCCAGGTACCGGTGACGCCGGAGACGAAGCGCAGCCGCGGCGGCGCCAGCCGGACGGCGCGCAAGCGCTCGCGGAAGGGGGCCAGCACCGGCTCGATGGCCGGCGAGTGGAAGGCATGGGCGGTGCGCAGCCGCTTGCACCGCACCAACCGCTCGCGCAGGCGCGCCTCGAGCGCCGCGACCGCCGTTGCCGGCCCCGCCACCACGGTCCGTCGCGGGGCGTTGACGGCGGCGATCGCCAGGCCGGCGGCGGCCGCCACCGTCCCGGCGCGCGCGCCGGCGGCCGCCTCGTCGAGAGCGGCGAGCAGCGGCGCCAGCTCGTCCTCGCCGAGCGCCACGTCGAGCATGGCGCCCGGCGGCGACTGCTGCATCAAGCGGCCGCGCGCCGCCACCAGGGCGAGCGCGTCCTCGAGGGTGAAGACGCCGGCCAGGCAGGCCGCCACGTACTCCCCCAGCGAATGCCCGAGGCATGCCTGCGGCCGCACGCCCCAGCGGTGCCACAGCGCGGCCAGCGAGTATTCGACGGCGAACAACGCCGGCTGCGCCAGGGCCGTGGCGGTCTCCAGCGGGCCGGCCGCGGCGGCGGCCGCCGGGTCGTCAGCCGCCGGGTCGGCGGCATAGAGCAGCGACCGCAGGTCGCGCTCGAGATGGGGCCGCAGCAGCTCGGCGCACAGGTCGAGGGTCTCGCGGAACGCCGGCTCGCGCCGGTAGAGGTCGCGCCCGACGCCGGCGAGCCGCACTCCCTGGCCGGGGAACATCGCCACCACCGGGCGGTCGCCGCCCTCCCAGGCGCCGGTCAGCACCCGGCCCGCGGCCCGCGCCGCCAGCGCCGCCGCGGCGTCGGCCGGGTCGCGGCAGACCAGCATGCGGCGATGCTCGAAGGCGCGGCGGCCGCGTTGCAAGGTGAAGGCGACGTCCGCCGGATCGACGCCGGGATGGGCGCGGAGGTGGTCCGCCAGCCGGTCGGTTGCCGCTTCGAGCGCCGCCGGGGTGCGCGCCGAGAGCACCAGCAGGTGGTCGGCCGCGGCGGCCGCGGGCGCGGTCGGCGGCGCGGGCGCGCCGGGCGCCGGCGCCGCCGGCGCCTCTTCGAGCAGCAGGTGGGCATTGGTGCCGCCGATGCCGAACGAGCTCACCCCAGCGCGCCGGGGCCCGCCCTCGCGGCGCCAGGCGCGCAGCTCGGCGTTGACGTAGAAGGCGCTCGCGGCGAAGTCGATCTGCGGGTTGGGCCGGGTGAAGTGCAGGGTCGGCGGCAGCGCGCCGTGGCGCAGGCAGAGCACCGTCTTGATCAGGCCGGCGATGCCCGCCGCCGCGTCGAGGTGGCCGATGCTCGCCTTGATCGAGCCCAGGGCGCAGTAGCCGCGCCGCGGCGAGCGCGCGGCATAGACCTGGGACAGGGCCGCCACCTCGATCGGATCGCCCAGCGGCGTGCCGGTGCCGTGGGCCTCGACGTAGCCCACCGACGCGGCGGGGAACCCTGCCATGTCGAGCGCCGCCGCGATCACCTCGGCCTGTCCCGAAACGCTGGGCGCGGCGTAGCTCACCTTGTCGGCGCCGTCGTTGTTGATCGCCGAACCGTGGATGACCGCCAGGATGGGATCGCCGGCGGCGACGGCGTCGGCCAGGCGCCGCAGCACCACCGCGCCGACGCCCTCGCCCGAGACGGTGCCGGCGGCCCGCTCGTCGAACGGCCGGCACCGCCCGTCCGGCGAGGCGATCATGCCTTCGCTGTAGAGGTAGCCGGCCACCCTGGGGAACGACAGCGACACGCCGCCCGCCAGCGCCATGTCGCACTCGCCCCAGCGCAGGCTCTGGCAGGCCATGTGGACCGCCACCAGCGAGGTCGAGCAGGCGGTCTGCACGCCGACGCTCGGCCCCCGCAGGTCGAGCTTGTAGGACACCCTGGTGGGCAGGAAGTCCTTGTCGTTGGCGATCATCGCCTGGTAGCCGGCGGCGAAGCTCGCCACCGGCAGGTACGGCCAGTAGGTGTTCATGCTGGCGCCGGCGTAGACGCCGGTGCGGTCCGCAAAGGTGCCGGGAGCGTGGCCGCTGCTTTCCAGGGCCTCCCAGGCGCATTCGAGGAACAGCCGGTGCTGCGGGTCGAGCAGCTCGGCGTCGTGGCGCACGAAACCGAAGAAGGCGGCGTCGAAGCTCTCGCCGTCGGCGAGCGTGCCCTTGGCCCTGACGTAGCGCGGGTCGGCGAGCAGCGCCGGGTCGACCCCCGCCGCCAGCAGCTCCTCGTCGTCGAAGCAGGAGATGCCGCAGACGCCGTCGCGCAGGTTGGTCCACAGCTGGTCGACGTCGCGCGCGCCCGGGAAGCGGCCGGCCATGCCGATGACGGCGATCGCCGGCGGCGGCGGGCCGGCGTGGCGGGCCGGCGCCGCTGCCGGGGCTGGCGCCGCCGCGGCGGCGCCAGCCGGCGGCACCAGGAAGCGGGCGAGCGCGCCCACCGTCGGGAAGCGGAACAGGTCGACCAGCGCGACCTCCCGGCCCAGCCGCTCGCGCAACCGGCGGTGCGCCCGCATCATCAGCAGCGAGTGGCCGCCGAGGTCGAAGAAGTGATCGCCCGGCCGCACCCGCTCGACGCCGAGCACCTCGCACCAGATCGCGGCGATCGCCCGCTCCAGCTCGGCGCGCTCCAGCTCCGCCGGGCCCGCCGCCGGCGCCGGCGCGGCCGGCGGCGCGGCGTCCTCCCGGGCGGTCGCCGGCGCCGGCAGCGCCCGGCGGTCCACCTTGCCGTTGGCGGTGAGCGGCAGCGCCGCGAGATGGACCAGCGCCGCCGGCAACATCCATTCCGGCAGCCGCTGCCGCAGCCGTGCGCGCAGCTCCGCGTCCGCCGGCGGCGCGGCGGCATCGACGACCAGGTAGGCCACCAGGCGGCCGTCGCCGGACTCCTCGCGGCGGGTCACCACCGCTTCGCGCACCCCGTCGCAGGCGCGCAGCGCCGCCTCGATCTCGCCGAGCTCGATGCGGAAGCCCCTGACCTTGACCTGGTGATCGCAGCGGCCGAGGAACTCGACCTCGCCGTCGGGCAGCAGGCGGACCAGGTCGCCGGTGCGGTAGAGCCGGCCTCCGGGCCGGGCGCCGTGGGGATCGGGCACGAAGCGCTCGGCGGTGAGCTCCGGCCGCCCGAGGTAGCCGCGGGCGAGGCCGGCGCCGCCGATGTAGAGCTCGCCGGCGGCGCCCAGCGGCAGCAGCCGCAGCTCGCCGCCCAGGCAATAGAGCTCGGTGTTGTCGAGCGGGCGGCCGAGCGGCACCCAGCCGCCGCGCTCCGCGCCGCCGCGGCGCACCGCCGACCAGATCGTGGTCTCGGTGGGTCCGTAGAGGTTCCAGACCGGGCCGCCGCCGGCCGCCAGCCGCCGCGCCAGGTCCGCCGCCAGCGCCTCGCCGCCGCACAGCGTTTCGAGGCGCCAGCCGCCCTCGGCGCCGGCCTGCCCCCATCCCGCTTCGAGCAGCAGCCGCCAGGTGGCGGGAGTGGCCTGCATCAGATCGATCCGTCCGCCGCGCAGCCAGCCGAGCAGCCGCTCGCCGTCGCGCACCGTCTCGCGGCCGGCCAGCCGCACCTCGCCGCCGGCGATCAGCGGCAGGAACAGCTCGAGGCCGGCGATGTCGAACGACGTCGAGGTGACCGCGCCCAGGCGCCTGCCCGGCCCGGCGTCGAGCCGCGCGCGCATCGCCCAGAGGAAATTGGCCAGCGCGCGGTGCGCCACCTGCACCCCTTTCGGGTTGCCGGTCGAGCCGGAGGTGTAGATCACGTAAGCCAGCCCGTCCGGCTCGGCGGCGGAGAGCGGCGGAGCGGCGCCGTCGTCGGCCTCGTCCGCTTCGTCCGCCTCGCCCGCCTCCCGAACGTCGTCCAGCAGCAGCACCGGCAGCCCCGCCACCGGCAGCGACCCGAGCAGTCGCCGCTGGGTGAGCAGCAGGCGCAGGCGGGAGTCCGCGATCATGGTGCGCAGGCGGGCGGGCGGATACTCGGGGTCGAGCGGGACGTAGGCGGCGCCGGCGGCGAACACGGCGAGCAGCCCCGCCACCAGCTCCGGCGAGCTCTCGGCATGGACCCCGACCAGCGTCTCGGGTCCGGCGCCCATGGCGCGCAGGCGCCGCGCCAGGCGGCCGGCGCGCCGGCCCAGCTCGGCGTAGGACCAGGCGTCGCGGTCGTCGCTCACCGCGGCGGCGTCGGGGGTGAGCGCGGCCTGCCGCCGGAACAGGCGGTCGGTGGTGAGGGCGGGCGGCGCGGCGGCGGCGGTGTCGTTCCACTCGGCCAGCAGCTGCCGCCGCTCCGCCGCGCTGAGCGGGTCCAGCTCGCCGGCCGGCCGTTCGAGGCCGGCGCCGCTGGCCGCGAGCAGGGTCGCGAACTGCCGCAGCAGGCGCCGCATGGCGAGCGCGTCGAAGCGGCGGGCGTCGAACGCCAGGCGCAGGTGCAGGCCGCCCTCCGGGTCGGCGAGCAGGGTGAGGGGGTAGTGGGTGGCCTCGATCGAGCTGACGCCGGCGATGGCGAGGCCGGGCGCGGCGGCGCCGCCGCCGGCGGCGGGCGGCTGCCCGGGGAAGTTCTCGACGATCACCAGGCTGTCGAACAGCGCGCCGCCGCCGGGCGCCTCGCTCCACCGCTGCACCTCGGCCAGCGAGCTGTGCTCGTGGCCGTGCAGCTCGATGCGCCGCCGCTGCACCTCGCGCAACAGGTCGAGCAGCGGCAGGCCGCGGTGGATGCGCACCCGCAGCGGCAGGGTGTTGATCATCATGCCGACGATCGCCTCCACCCCCGGCAGGCTCGCCGGCCGGCCCGAGAAGACGGCGCCGAAGATCACGTCGTCGGCGCCGCCGCAGTGGTGCAGCAGCAGCGCCCAGGCGCCGTAGAGCAGGGAGGAGAAGGTGAGGCCGTGCCGCGACAGCCGGGCGCGCAGCGCCGCGGTGAGGCTGGCCGGCAGGCCGTGGTCGAGCTCGCCGTGCGCCGGCTCCGCGGTGGCGCCGTCCACCGGCTCCCCAGCGGCGCCGTCCGCGGCGCCGGCCGCCGCCGGGTCCGCGGCGCGGCCGATCCCCAGCGGCGCCGGCGGCCCGGCGCCGGCCAGCTCGCGGCGCCAGAACGCCTCGGATGCCGCCCGATCCTGGCGGCCCAGCCAGGCGATGTAGTCGCCGAACTGCCGGCACGGCGGCAGCCGCGCCGGCCGCCCCTGCCGCGCCGCCGCGTAGAGCGTCGCCACCTCCTGGCGGATCTGGGCCAGGGACCAGCCGTCGAGCAGCAGGTGGTGATAGGTCCAGACGCACCACCAGCGCTCGGGCGCGAGCGCCACCAGCAGCAGGCGCGCCAGCGGCGCCTTGGACAGCCGCAGCGGGCGGGCGCGGTCGGCGGCCAGCAGCTCGGCCAGGCGGGCGTCCCGCTCACCGGCCGGCAGGCCGGTCCAGTCGAGCCGCTCGACCGGCAGCTTCACCTGGCGAAACACCACCTGCCGGGGATCGTCCCGCCCCTCCCAGACGAAGGCCGTGCGCAGGGCGGCATGGCGGTCCACGACCGCCTGCCAGGCCTGGACGAAGGCCGCGGCATCCAGCGCGGCGGTGATCTCGTAGCAGACCTGGCGCTGGTAGACGTCGTCGCCCGGCGCCAGCAGGGCGTGGAAGAGGATGCCCTGCTGCGACGGCGACAGCGGGTAGATGTCCTCGATCCGCGAGGGATCCATGACCGCCTCAGCCCTCCGGCGCCTCGAGCTGCGCGACCAGCACGTCGAGCTCGGCCGGACTCATGGCGGCCTGCGGGAAGCGCGGCGGCGGCAGGCTGGCGGCGGCCTGCCGCCGGCACTCCTCGACCAGCGCTTGCAGCTCGGCGGCGAAGGCCGCCGCGAGCCCGGCGATGGTCGCCTCGTGGTGCAGCCCGGCGCTGTAGCCGAAGCTGGTCTCGAGCCGGCCGCCGGCGATCGCCGCGCTGACCTCGAGCAGGTGGCCGCGGGGATCCCGCGGGGCGTGCTGCGGGCCCGCCGGCTCCGGCGCCTCCGCCAGCGCCGCGGCGGGCGCCGCCGCCGCCGGACCGCCGTCCTGGGCCCCGGCGCCGCCGATCTGGCCGAGGTAGACGAAGACCACGTCGGCCTGGGGCAGCGCGGCGAGCCGCCGCCGCACCTCCTCGTCGCCGCCGAGATAGCGCAGCAGGCCGTATCCGGTGCCCCTGCCGCCGGTGACCGGCAGCGCGCCCAGGCGCTCGGCGACGGCGCGCAGGGTCTCGCCGGGATCGCCGAGCGTCCCCTCGACGTCGAGCAGGACCGGGTACAGCGTGGTGAACCAACCGACGGTGCGCGACAGGTCGACGCCGTCGAAGAGCGGCTCGCGGCCGTGCCCCTCGACGTCGACCAGCAGCGCCGGCTGGCCGAAGCAGCGCGCGCAGGCGGCCGCCAGGGCGCTGAGCAGGACCGCGGTCATGTCGGCCTGGAAGTGCCGGGTCACTTCGAGGCGCAACGCCGCGGTCTCGTCCGGCGAGGAGCTGACCGCCACGGCGCGCCGCGAGGCCACGAGGTTGGCGCCGCCCGGCAGGTCGACCGGGATCGCCGGCGCGCCGGACCGCGCCGGCGCCAGCCAGACCGCCAGCTCGCCGGTCAGCCGCTCCGAGCGGGCCAGCTCGGACAGGCGCCGCGCCCACTCCTGGTAGGAGGTGGTCTTGGGCGGCAGCCGCACCGCCGCGCCGCGCGCCAGCTGGGCGCAGGCGGTTTCCAGGTCCTCGACCAGGATGCGCCACGAGACCGCATCCATCACCAGGTGATGGGCCACCAGCAGCAGGCGGGGAGGGCAGCCGGCGCCGCGGACCAGCAGGGCGGCGCGGAACACCGGCCCGGCGCCGAGGTCGAGGCTCGCCTGCACCGCCGCCGCCGCCGCGGCCTGGGCCCGCTCCCGCGCCGGCGCCGGCAGCGCCGAGAGGTCGAGCTGCACCCATTCGCGGCCGCCGGCGGGGGCCGCGGCGGCGCCGACCTGCTGCCGGCCGCCGGCAGCGGGCGGCGGGAAGCGCAGGCGCAGGGCGTCGTGGTGGCGCACCAGGCGCTCCACCGCCGCCGCCAGCAGGCCCGGCGGCGGCGCCCCGCGCCAGGCGAGCAGCAGCGACTGGTTCCAGTGGCGAGCGGTGCGCAGCGGCTGGGAGAAAAACCAGCTCTGGACGGGGGTGAGCGGCGCCGGACCGGTGACCTCGCCCTGCTCCGCGGTGGCCGCCACCGCGCTGCCGGCCACCGCCGCCAGCTGCGCCACCGTCGGCTGCTCGTAGACCTGGGCCAGGCTCAGGTGGAGGTCGGCCCGCCGCGCCCTGGCGATCACCTGCAGGCTGAGGATCGAGTCGCCCCCCAGCTCCAGGAAGCGGTCGTGGATGCCGATCTGATCGATGCCCAGCACCTCGCCCCAGATCTCGGCCAGCACCCGCTCGACGGCGTTGCGGGGCGGCGCGTAGGGCGTCGCCAGCTGCGGCCGCGAGTGCGCGCGGCCGGGGTGCGCCGCCGGTGCGACGGCGCCGCCCGCCGCGTCCTCCTCGCCGGCCCGCAGCCACGCCGGGTCGAGCGTCGAGACCACCACCTCCGGGACGCCGAGGGCGAGGGCCTGCCGCAGCACCTCCACGCCCTCCTCCGGCGACATCCAGTTGGGCACGCCGTCGGCGACCGCCTGCGGCGAGAGCCCCATGGCGGTGCCGTACCAGCTGTCCCAATGGATCGCCACCGTCAGCGTCCTGCCGCGGCCGGCGCGCGCCTGCGCGAAGGCGTCGAGGAAGGCGTTGGCGGCGCTGTACTCGACGCGGTCGGGCAGGCCGACCAGCGACAGCAGCGACGAGCAGAGCACGAAGCAGTCGAGATCCTCGCCGGCCAGCGCCCGCTCCAGGATGCGGGCACCGTCCGCCTTGGGTGCGAAGACGGCGGCGATGCGGCCGGCCTCCTGGCCCTGGATGAGGCCGCCGCCGGGCACGCCGGCGGTATGGAACACGCCGTCGATGCGGCCGAAGCGCGCCCGCGCCGCGGCGACCGCGCGCTCCACCTCGGCGGCGTTGGCGACGTCGGCGCGCAGCACCAGCACCTCGCCCCCGGCCGCCTCGCAGTCGAGCAGGGCGAGGAGCTTGCGGCTCACCGCGTCGTCGCGGCCGTGCTCGGCGAGCCAGCCGTCCCAGCTCTCCCGCGGCGGCAGCGGCGACCGCTGCAGCAGCGCCAGCCGGGCGCCCAGGGTGCGTGCCAGCCAGCCGGCGAAGGCGAGTCCCATGCCGCCGAGCCCGCCGGTCACCAGGTAGACGCCGCGGCGCCGCAGGCAGGCGGGCAGGCCGGGCCGGCTGCGGGGCCCGGTCGACAGCAGCTCGCGCACCCAGCGGTGGGTGCCGCGATAGGCGACCACCGGGGCGCCGCCCAGGGCCGCCAGCTCGCCCGCCTCGAGCTCGCCGGCGAGCTCCTGATGGAGCTGCTCCGCCAGCACCCGGCACGGCTCGTCGCCCGGCTCGGCCAGGCGCAGGTCGATGCTGCGGCAGCTCACCTCGGGCAGCTCGCGCGGGATGACCAGGCAGGGACCGGCGAGCGTCGCCGCGTCGGGGCTGACCACCTCGTCGCCGAGCACGGAGTGCAGGCCGCTGGCGGCCACCGCCAGGCGCAGCGGCGGCAGCGCCGGCAGGCGGCCGAGGGCCTGCGCCAGCCAGATCAGGCTCAGGCAGCCGAGGTCGCGCAGCTCCTCGGCGGCCACCGCGCCGGCCAGCTCGGCATCCGTCCGCAGGCCCCAGAGGTGGACGATATGGCCGGGCAGGCGGTCGCGCGCCGCGAGCTCCGCGAGCAGGGCGGCGTAATCGCCCGGCTGCCGCGGGTCGAGCGCGTGGCCGCCGCGGTCGTGGTCCTCGCCGTCGCCGCGCCGCCGCCCCGGCCAGACCAGCGACGCCTCCTGGCCGGCGGCCGCGAGCCGCGCCGCGAGGGCGGTGCCGACCCCCCAGGAGTCGGCGAAGATCAGCCAGCGGCGATCGCGCGGCGCCGCCGCCGCCGTCGCGGCGGCCGGCCGCGGCGGCAGCGTCCGCCGCCACGACGGGACGTAGAGCCAGTCGCCGGGATCGGGGCGCCGGACCGGCTTGCCCGCCAAGGCCGCGGCGCCGCCGGTGGCGGCGGCCCGCGCCGTCGCCGCTGGCGCGCCGGCATCGACCCAATAGCGCCGGCGCTGGAACGGATAGGACGGCAGCGCCGCCTTGCGCCGCCGCTCGGGCGCCGCGCGGGCCGCCCAATCGATGCGCACTCCCCCCAGCCACAGACGCCCCAGGGCCTGCAGCAGCCAGGCGTGATCGGACCGCCGCTCGCGGGGATCGCGCATCGAGGCGACCACCAGGTGACCGTCGCCGCACGCCGGATGCTGTAGCGCGGTGGTCGACAGCGCCTGGCCGGGCCCCACCTCGAGCAGCACCTGGCCGGTCTCGGCCAGCAGCTCGCCGAGGCCGGCGGCGAGGCGCACGGTCTGGCACATCTGGCGCACCCAGTACTCCGGGTCGGTGGCCTCGGCGGCGGTGATCCAGGTGCCGGTGAGGTTGGAGAGGAAAGGCACCGCCGGCGGCCGCAGCCGAACGCCCCGCAGGGCGGCGGCCAGGCCGGGCGCCGCCGCCGCCATCATCGGCGAATGAAAGGCGTGCGTGGTCTGCAGGCGCCGCGACACCACGCCGGCCGCGGCGAGCCGCGTTTCGGCCGCCGCCACCGCCGCCTCGGGGCCGGCGAGGACCGCCAGCTGCGGCCCGTGCACCGAGGCGAGGGCCAGCCCGCCGCCGACCTCGGCCAGCAGCGGCGCGGCGGCGGCCTCGTCGAGCGCCACCGCCAGCATCGCCCCGCGCGGCAGGTCGTCGATCAGCCGCGCCCGCGCCGCCACCACCGCGGCGGCGTCCGCGGGCTCCATGACGCCGGCGGCGCAGGCCGCCGTGAGCTCGCCCAGGCTGTAGCCGATCATCGCCCGCGGCACCACGCCCCAGCTCCGCCACAGCCGCGCCAGCGCCAGCTCGAGCGCGAAGACCGCCGGCTGCGCCAGGCGCGTGCCGGCCAGGGCGGTGGCCGCCTCGCCCCCGCCGCCCGCCCCCGCGGCATCGCCGTCGCGACGCTCCCGGCGGCCTTCGCCGCGGCCCAGCATGCGGCGCAGGTCGGGACCCGCCCCCGCCGCGCCGGCGGCAGGCTCGGCGGCCGCCAGCAGCAGCGGCCGCAGATCGCTGCCGAGGTGGGGCGCGAACAGCTCGGCGACGCGGTCCAGCTCGGCGCGGAACACCGGCTCCTGCTCGTAGAGCTCCCGCGCCATGCCGGGGTACTGGTCGCCCACGCCCGGGAACAGGAACGCCACCGGCCGCGAGCCCGAGCCCGGCGCGACGGTGCCGTCGAAGACCTCGCCGGGTAGGCGGGCGGCGAGCGCCGCCGCCGCTGCCGCGGCCGCCGCCCGGCCCGGCCCGCCCGGCCCGCCGCCGGCGCCGTCCGCGCCCTGCTCTCCTCCGGCCGGGCCGGCGACCAGGAAGCGGCGGTAGCGCAGGTGCCGCCGGCCGGTCTGGGTGGTGTGGGCGATGTCGGCGATGTCGGCGATGTTGGCGACGTTGGCGAGCCGGGCGTCGGCGGCGAGGCCGGCTGCCGCCGGCGGCGGCTGCTGCCCGAGGTGGGCGGCCAGCAGGTCGGTCGCCGCCTCGCGCGCCGCCTGATCGGCCGCCGACACCAGCAGCAGCTGCCACGGCCGCGAGGGCGTCCCGGCGGCGGCCGCGGGCGCCTCCTCGACGACGACGTGGACGTTGGTGCCGCCGAGGCCGAAGGCGCTCACTCCGGCCCGCCGCGGGGTCTCGCCCGCCGGCCAGGGCCGGAGCTCGCGGTTGACGTAGAACGGGCTGCCGGCGAGGCCGAGCTTGGGGTTCGGGTGCTCGAAGTGCAGCGTCGGCGGCAGCTCCCGGCGCTCGAGCGCCAGCACCGTCTTGATCAGGCCGGCAACGCCCGCCGCGGCGTCCAGGTGGCCGATGTTGCTCTTGATCGAGCCCAGGCCGCAGCCGCCGGGCCGGCCGGAGCCGGCGCCGAAGACCTCCTTGAGGGCCGCGACCTCGATGGCGTCGCCCAGCGGCGTGGCGGTGCCGTGCGCCTCGACGTAGCTTACCGAGGCGGCAGCGACCCCGGCCGCGTCGAGCGCCGTCGCGATCACCTGCGCCTGGCCGGCGACGCTGGGCGCGGTGTAGCTGAGCTTGTCCGCGCCGTCGTTGTTGATCGCCGAGCCGCGGATCACGGCGCGGATGCGGTCGCCCGCCGCCACCGCCGCGTCGAGCCGCCGCAGGACGACGATGCCGACGCCCTCGCCGGGCAGCGTGCCCGCCGCCCGCGCGTCGAAGGTGCGGGTGTGGCCGTCCGGCGAGAAGATGCCGGCGGGCTGGTAGAGATAGCCGGCGACCCGGGGCGCATGCACCGAGACGCCGCCGGCGAGCGCCAGGTCGCACTCGCCGCGTTGCAGACTCTGGCAGGCGAGGTGCACCGCCACCAGCGAGCTGGAGCAGGCGGTCTGCACGCTGACGCTCGGTCCCCTGAGATCCAGCTTGTACGACACCCGGGTCGGGAGGAAATCCTTGTCGTTGCCGATCAGGACCTGGAAGCCGCCGCCGGCGCCCAGCAGGTCCGGGCGCGAGTACAGCTGGCCGAGGTAGGTGCTGATGCTGGCGCCGGCGAAGACCCCCACCGCGCTGCCGCTCGCCTCGCCCCAGCCGGCGTCCTCGAGCGCGTGCCAGGCGCACTCGAGCCACAGCCGCTGCTGGGGATCGAGCAGCTGCGCCTCCATCGGGCTGTAGCCGAAGAAGCCGGCGTCGAACCACTCCGCGTCCGCCACCATGCCGCGGGCCCCGACGTAGGCCGGGTCGGCCAGCTGCGCCGGCGACACGCCGGCGGCCGCCAGCTCGGCCGGGCTCCAGAAGGTGATGGCCTCGACGCCGTCGCGCAGGTTGCGCCACAGCTCGTCGAGATCGGCGGCGCCGGGAAAGCGGCCGGCCATGCCGACGATGGCGATGCCGGCGCCCACTCCGGCGGCGGTCGCCGCCGGCACGGCCGGCGGGCGGTCCTGAGGCGCCGGGCCGCCGTGGGCCGGTGTCGGAGCGCCGGTGACCGGCGACGGCGCGCCGGGGGCGGTCGCCGCCAGCCGTCCGGCGAGGGCCGCCACCGTCGGATAGCGCAGCAGATCCACGAAATCGATCTCGCGGCCGAGCGCACCCTGCAGGCGGTCGTGGACCTGCAGCAGCATCAGCGAATGGCCGCCGCGATCGAAGAAGTTGTCCGCGGCCGCGATCTCGGCGGTGCCCAGCAGGTCGCGCCAGATGCCCGCGACCAGGCGCTCCAGCTCGGGCGCCTCGCCGGCGGCGCCGGCCGGCCAGGCCGCCGGCGCCGGCGCCGCCGCGCCGCCGCCGTGCGGCAGCGCGGGCAGCGGCAGGGCGGCGCGGTCCACCTTGCCGGCCGGCGTCAGCGGCAGCTCCGGCAGCCGCGACAGCAGCCCGGGGACCATGTAGGCGGGCAGCTTGCGGCGCAGCCAGGCGCGCAGCTCGTGCTCCGCCGGCGGCGCCGTGGCCGCGGCGCCGGCCGCCACCCAGAAGCCGACCAGGCGCTCGCCGCCCTGCAGCACGACCACCGCCTCACCCACTCCGGGATGGCCGCCGAGCACGGTCTCGATCTCTTCGAGCTCGATGCGGAAGCCGCGCAGCTTGACCTGGCGGTCGGTGCGGCCGAGGAAATCGAGGTCGCCGCCGGTGCGCCGCCGCGCCAGGTCGCCGGTGCGATAGCGGCGCGCGCCCGGTCCGTCGCCGCAGGGATCGGGCACGAAGCGCTCCGCGGTGAGGTCGGGCCGGCCGCGGTAGCCGCGCGCCAGGGCGATGCCGCCCACCATCAGCTCGCCCTCGCAACCCGGCGGCGCCAGCTCGCCGCCGCCGCCGACCACGTCGGCGCGCAGGTTGGCGAGCGGCCGCCCGATGGGCGGCCGGCGGTCGCCGCCGCCGCGCGCGCAGGGCGCGGCCGTGGCATAGACCGTGGTCTCGGTCGGCCCGTAGGCGTTCCAGAAGCGGCGGCCTGCCGCCCAGCGCTCGACCAGCGCCGGCGCGCAGGCCTCGCCGGCGACCGCCAGCCGGCCCAGCGCCGGCAGCGGCTCGCCCAGGCCTGGCGGCGCGCCCGGCATCACCGCCAGCGCCGAGGGCGGCAGGGTGAGCACCGAGACCTGTTGCTCCTGGAGCAGCCGCAGCAGATTGGGTCCGGGCAGCAGCGCCTCGTCCGGCGCCACCACCAGCGTCGCCCCCGCCCCCAGCGCCAGGCAGATCTCCGACACCGAGACGTCGAAGCTGATGG
>Ga0210405_10001134_pt1 | contig 31904 bp, 25 predicted proteins | sample IncBWH11MmetaG_FD_155492 | JGI IMG/M metagenome (GOLD analysis project Ga0210405, IMG submission 155492) | Forest soil microbial communities from Barre Woods Harvard Forest LTER site, Petersham, Massachusetts, United States - Inc-BW-H-11-M | ecosystem: Environmental > Terrestrial > Soil >...
AGAACCGGATTGCCGTGCTGACAGCGGTGCGTCCCGGCGAGCTTTCGGCGGATCTTTCGGCGCGCGAATATGCCCCAATCACCAAGGCGTTGCCGATCGGCGATCCCGACGAGTTGCTGAGGCGGCGGCCGGATGTGCAAGCGGCGGAACGGCGGCTGGCGCAGGCGACGGAACTGCAGGGCTCGGCGGTGGCCGACCTCTTCCCGCACGTTTCGTTCGGGGGATTCCTGGGATTCATCGCCGGGCGCGGAAGTACCTTTTTTCAATCGGACTCGGAGGCGTGGAGCTTCACGCCTTCGATTTCGTGGCCAGCGCTGGATTACTGGCGGTTCAAGGCGCGCGTAAGGCAGGCCTCGGGGGTGACGCAAGAAAATTATGCGGAGTATGAACAGACCGTGCTGCGCGCGCTGGAAGAGACCGAGAACGCGCTGATCAGCTATCACGCGAACCAGGAAAAGCTGATCAAGCTGAACGACCAGGCGCGGGAGAGCAAGCGGGCCGCGGACATCGCGCGGGACCGTTACCGCGAAGGCGTGATCGATTTCCTGCAATTGCTGGACGCAGAGCGGGTGCAATTGGAGGCCGAAGACAATCTGGCGCAGGTGGAAGGCGATGTGTTTGTTTCCGTAGTGACCATCTACAAAGCTCTGGGCGGACTGCCGGAAGATAGCCAGTTGCCGGGCAGCAGAAATCCGGTGGTAGCCACCAGCGTTGGTGCGAAGGCGGGGAACAAGTAGGTTTGGACTCAGTTGTGTTCGCCGAGACGCAAAGAAGTTGAGCCGTTTTAGATCTGCCTCCGCGCAGTTATAGAAATATTTGGAGTTGAGGTTCTTCGGGCATCTCCGGTAAACGCCACCGGAGTCCCAACACCGGACCTTATCGGATGCCCTCAGAATGACAAGTTCAACTTTATCCCCCGATAATTAAATATCGCGCATTTGGTACGGAGTATTTCACCGGCGCCAGTGTTGGGGCGCGTCTATGTAGGAGGAATCGAGGGAGGCGATGGAGGGGCAGCCGAGGAGGCGGAGGGTGCGTTCGACATCGGCGCGGAGGATTTCGAGGGCGCGGGCGACGCCGGAGTAGCCAGCGGCGGCCAGGCCGTACGCGTAGGCGCGGCCGATCAGGACGGCGCGGGCGCCGAGGCAGATGGCTTTGACGATGTCGGCACCGCGGCGGATCCCGCCATCCATGAGCACTTCGGTGCGGCCGTTGACGGCAGCGACGATTTCGGGAAGCGCGCGGATGGTGGGATAGACGGAATCGAGCTGGCGGCCGCCGTGATTGGATACCACAATCGCAGCCGCGCCTTCATCAACAGCGCGCCGCGCATCGTCTCCGGTGAGGATGCCCTTTACGACGATGGGACCGTTCCAGACATTGCGGATCCATTTTAAATCGTCCCAGCAAACCGCCGCTTCCGCGAGGGCTGCCGAGACGTCAATCAGTTGCATCGGCCCTTGGCCCGGGATGACGATGTTTTCGAGTTTCGGCATTCCTCCATCGGCGAGAAAAGCTGCCAGCCAGCGGGGATGCGCCAGAATATTGGGCAGGAACGGAAGCTTCGCAAAGGGTGAGCTGCCGAGCATTTGCTTCATGCCGTTGCGCGGGTCGCGTTCGCGCATGCCGGCCACGGGCGTATCAATAGTGAACACCAGCGCGGAGTAGCCGGCACGGCGCGCCCGGTCGATGCCCGCCTCGGCGGCGGCGCGGCCGCCAAGCAAGTAGAGTTGGTACCACACAGAGCCTTTGGTTGCCGCCTTGACGTTCTCCAGCTTGTGGCCGGAAATGGTGGAAAGCGCATAAACGGTTCCGGCATCGCCCGCGGCGCGGGCGGCAGCGATCTCGCCTTCCGGGTGCATCATGCGGCTATAGCCGACCGGAGCCAGAATCGCCGGAAAGGCCAGGTCGTCACCAACGACGCTTGCGCGGAGGTTGCATTGCGTAAATGCAACGGCATTGCGCGGGCGGAAGAGGATGTCGTTAAACGCGCGGGGATTCTCGCGGAGCGTGGATTCGTCTTCAGCACCGCCATCGAGATAGTCGAAGACGGAGCGCGGCAGGCGGCGTTGGGCCAGGCGGCGAAGATCTTCGATGTTTACTACGCGGGGAGGGCCGAGAGCGTTAGTTCCAAAGGGCATAGGAAATACATTACGGAGAAACGGGCCGCGGAAGCAATGTGGAATTGCCGTAACGGCACGCAACGCTATCGCGTAGCAATATGGGTTTCGTGGTCGATCCGCGGGAGAGACGGAGGCCACGGCGGGATGAAGTTTTTTCGGCACGACTGTCCCTGCAACACGAAAATGCCGAAGAAACTTTCTTCAGGGGCTAAAGCCCATACCGTACAAAGGCCTTACGCCGGGGCTGAAGCCCCGGCCTCCTAAAGAAAATGCGCATGTTTAGAAGGATTTTTGATCGCGGGTGCCAAAGTGCCCGCCTCGGAAGGAGAGCCTGTAGTCACGGGGTTTGTTTTTCTTCTACAATCGGTGCGCACGAGAAGCGAAGTTGCGGCGGATGGATGAGTGATGGGCGATCCCGGAGGGCGCTGTGGCTGCTGCCGATTCCTTTGATCTGGTGGTGCTGGGGTGTGGACCGGCGGGTGAAAAGGCCGGGGCGCAGGCTGCGTATTTTGGGAAACGGGTTGTGGTGGTGGAACGCGCGCCTGCCGTTGGAGGCAGTTGCATCAATACCGGGACGGTGCCGAGCAAGACGCTGCGCGAATCGGCGCTTTATTTTTCGGGATTGAAGCAGCGCGGATTGTATGGAATCGATTATTCGCTGAAGGAAAACCTGACGGTGCAGGATTTCATGCACCACGAGCGCGCGGTGGTGGAAATGGAGCGCTCGCGGATTCTGAAGAACCTGGAGTTGCACCGGATCGAGTTGGTGCGGGGGCAGGCGGCGTTTGAAGATGAGCATACGATTGCGGTAAGCGGTGCCGGTGGGACGCGGCGGTTGCGCGGCGAGGTGATCCTGATTTCGACCGGATCGAAGCCGCACCGGCCGGCGGAGATTGCGTTTGACGATATTCATACCTTTGACTCCGACACTTTCTTGCAGATGGACCGGATACCGAAGAGCCTGGCGGTGATTGGCGGCGGGGTGATTGGTTGCGAGTATGCGTCGATATTCATGGCGCTGGGCGTGGATGTGACTTTGGTGGATGGCCGGGACAAATTGCTGCCGTTTCTGGATACGGAGATTTCGGAGCGATTGCGCGACCGGTTTGCTTCTCTTGGGATGCACCTGTGGTTCAATGAGCGGCCGGTGAAGGCGGAAAATACGGCGTCCGGTTCGCGGCTGACGATGAAGAGCGGGAAGGTGTTGGAAACGGACGCGGCGCTGTTCGCGGCGGGACGGCGGGCGGCGGTGGATGGGCTGGCGTTGGAGAAGGCGGGCCTCGCGCTGAATGACAAGGGATACATCGCGGTAGACGAGAATTTCCGGACCGGGGTGGCGCATATTTACGCGGCGGGGGATGTGATTGGATTTCCGGCGCTGGCGTCGACTTCGATGGAGCAGGGGCGTGTGGCCGTGTGCCACGCGTTTGGATTGAAGTACAAACAGCGGGTGGCTTCGCTGCTGCCAATGGGTGTTTATACGATTCCGGAAATTTCGGCGGCGGGCGAGACGGAAGAGAGTTGCAAGGAAAAGAAAATTGACTATTGCGTGGGGCGGGCGCGGTACGAAAACAATGCGCGTGGACACATTACGGGCGATACAGCGGGGATGCTGAAGCTGATTTTTGCTAAGACGGACCGGAAACTGCTAGGCGTGAGCATTATTGGGGAGTCGGCGACGGAGTTGATTCATGTCGGAATGATGGTGCTGGACAAGGGCATGACGATTGATGAGTTCATCGAGCTGGTATTCAACTATCCGACTCTTTCCGAGATGTACAAATACGCGGCGTATGACGGGTTGGGGAATCTTTCAGGGCACAAATTGCGCGAGGGATAGAGCCGTATCGCTGCGATGGTTGTGGGCATCGTATCCCCAGGAGAAAAGTTATGCCACTTGTACGGATAGATTTGCGCGCTGGAACTTCGGAGGCATATCGAAAAGCGCTTGGGGACGGCGTGCACCGCGCGATGGTTGAGGCGATGGGGGTTCCGGCGGACGACCGGTTTCAGGTGATTACGGAACATTCGGCTGTGGGACTTAATTACGACCCGCAATATTTGGGAATTCGACGGTCGGACAGCGTGGTGTTCGTACAGATCACCCTGAGCACGGGCCGCAAGCCGCAGCAGAAGCGTAAGTTTTACAAGCGCGTGACGGAATTGCTGGCCGAATCTCCCGGCGTGAAGCCAGCGGACGTCGTGATTAATTTAGTGGAAGTTGCGTGGGAGAACTGGTCGTTCGGGAACGGCGAAGCGCCGTATATGGACGCCTGATTTTTCTCTGGAATCGCGCGGCGCTGATGTAGATTCAGTTCATGCGTCTGCCTTCTATATTTTTCTTCCTACTCCTGCCGGCCCTTTCGATGATTGCGCTCTGCTTTGCAAGGCTTGATTCGCATCCACCCATTGCCACCGAATCTCGCAACTTTGCGGGTTTCGACCGCAACGAGTATCCCGGCGACGCCGCGCTGCCTCTTCTTCGCAAGTCCTTTTCCTTCGCGAGCTATTGGTTGAGCCCGCCTCCGGGAGAGAAGACCAACTCGTGGATTGGCAAACGAAGCGCGATGCAAGCGCAGGGATTTGGATTTCTGCTGTTGTATCAAGGACGGACTTCCGGGCAGCTTCCCTATAAAAAGGATTCCATTGAGGCAGGGCTTGCAGACGCACAGGCCGCTGCGGCCGCCGGGCGCCGTGAAGGATTTCCGGAAGGCTCGGTGATTTTCCTGGATGTGGAAGAGGGTGGGCGGTTTTTCGATGGCTACCACGCGTATTTGCGTTCCTGGGCGGAGTCTTTGACCAAGGAGAAATTTCGCCCGGGAATTTACTGTTCGGGGATTGTTGTGGATGAAGGGGAAGGCTCGACGATAATTTCCGCGGACGATATTCGCGCGCACATTGGAGTGGCTGACGTTGTGTATTGGGTCTATAACGATGCGTGTCCGCCTTCGCCCGGGTGCAGCGTTCCGCAAAATCCGCCTGGGCCTGCGGCCAGTGGAGTCGCTTACGCGAGCGCCTGGCAGTATGTGCGGTCGCCTCGGGAGAAGAAGGTTGCGCGACATTGCCGTGGCTACGCGAGCGATGGGAACTGCTACGCACCCGGTGATGCGGCGCATAAATGGTTTTTGGATGAGAACGTGGCGACGACGGCAGACCCATCTGCTCCGCATTGAATGGATCGATTAGAAAGTCGGGTTGCGAGGGAATTTGAAATACGGGAGGCGGACGCCGTTGATGAAGATTTGGTCGGCGCGGACGGCGGTGGGGGCTTCGAATCCGGCTGAGCCTCCGGAAGTGACATAGTCGTCCTGATCCACGCCGTCGCCGCTGATGCCGAGGCCGCCGACGAGGGTGCCGTTTTTGAAGAGTCCCACCGCGCCGGGAAAGAAAACTACGCCACTTTTGTTGCTGTTCGGCGCGCCGGTCTTATTGCCTTGCGTGCAGGGATTCTGCACATCCTGCAAAAATAAATTGAAAAATGGGCCGTCGCCAGAGCCGTCGATACCAGGCGGGAAGAGCGGTTGCGAGCCGAAGCTGATGGTGCGGCTGGTGAGAGCGGTGCCCATGGGGACGCCGGGGAGATCGGCGGTCGTGCGATTGGGTCCGTTGAAATAGACCATGTTGCGGGCTTTGGACGCGGCAACGTCAATGCTGAAGACGGTGGAATCGGTCATGCGGCGGAGGCCGATCAAGGTGCCGTCGAGATCGGCGACCGCAATGACCATTTTTGCGCGCGAGCCGAGAGGAAGACGGATTGCGGCGCGGGTGGTGTTGGCGGTGGCCTCAGCGTTGTCGAGGATTTGCTGAACTTCGACGACGGACAGGCCTCCGAGCGGCCCGTTGGTTGGAGCAATCAAATCGCCTTCGGGAGGTTGGCCTGTACTGGCGATCGGACTGAAGCCGGCGAGATAGCCGCCGTTGGAAGCTCCGGCGGAGACACCCGCGGGAGGCGCCGTTTGATTCACGAAAGGCAGAGCGATGCCGCCGATGAAGACGGCCCCTGGGTCGGGTAGCGGATTTGGCAGGCCGAAGCCGTTGGACTCGGATGCGGTGAACGCAGCGAATTCGGCTACATCATGAGGCACACCCGCAACGCCGATGCCGCCGACAACTACGCCATTGTGAAAAATCGGAACGCCGCCGGGATTCACGGCGTTGGGGTCGCTGTCGTCGAGTTGGGATTTTCCGGTGAGGATGCCGGGTCCGGCGCCACCGGTGAGAGACGTGGAAGGGTTGACGGCCATGCCGGGAAGAAAATTTGTGGAGAGCGTGCAGCCGCGATTGGTGTTTTCGATGCCGTATAGGTCGGCGGTCGGTGCGTTGGTGACGCCGGGAGGAAAATGAATGCCGCTGATGAAGCGGACGGTGCGGGAAGAGAGCGGTGCCTGGTCGTTGCTGAAGTAAGCACCGGTGCGGGCGAGGGCGACGGCGAGATCGTTCACGTCGACGGCATTGCCAAAATTTCCGATGTCGGTGGCGCCCGGCGTGACGCCGGCTTTGTCGTAAACGGCCAGAACTGTACCGCCGCGATCGACGACGGCGATGGCCATGGTGTCGACGTTGGCGGAAGTTGCGGCGGCCTGGACGAGATTTGCCACGTCGGTTGCGCTTAGAGGAGCAACCACGGGAGGAGCAGGATCTTGCTTGATCGCAGAGGGAGATCCACCGCAGCCGAGAAGAATGACGGCAAGAGCGACGGCCAGCACAAGCGCGAGGAGAATGCCCAGGGCCACGGTTTTGCGCCGCTGGGTGTACGCGCTAGTGGATTTCACCGGCTTGCGAACAATGTGTTCCATTGGGAGAGCGTCGGGCCTCATGGTACACGCAGCGAAAAAGAAATCAGGGGGATTGTACCTCTGATGATTCGAAGTGGTGACTCCTAAATGTTGGGAGCGGGTGTTGCCGGATATTCACTGGGCATTCGGAAAAAGGTTGCCGGAAGGTCGCATTTTTGATTAGTTAGCGGAGACTGTTGTGCATCAGTTGGCCTGGTCCTGCAAAAAAAATGAACGTCGATTCATCGCCCATCTTGGGATTTATTAGATCAGTACAAGTTGTTGCGTGCCTCCTGGCGGGAGTTTCGGCTGGCAGCGATGCGATAGCACAACAACCTGCCGCTGCGCCGCCGGCGTCCTCACAGCAGGAGATGCGCGAGGCGGGGCCGCCGCGGCGAATTCCACGACAACAGGCGCTCACGACGGCGGCACTGGACGGCACGGTGCGGGAACAAGCTGCGGATGGCGTGATGCGGCCGGTGGGCGGAGCGCGGATTCAGATTCGAAATCTGCAGACGGGTCAGGTCAACACCGCGGTGACGGCGGGCGAAGGAGTGTTCCGATTGTTGCTTTTGCCGCCGGGTGGGTACGAATTCCGGGCCGAGGCGGAGGGTTACGAGGGGATAACGATTGGGTTGGTTTCGCTGAATGCCAATGAGGTGGTCACGCTGGAGATTCGGCTGGTGCCCAACAGTGTGGCGGAAGCCCGCTCGCGGCTGCCGCGCCAACCGGAACTTGGCCCGCCTCTTCCCGCGGAAGCCGCGGCGTTGGGAGCATATCGGGAATTTCGCCACCGGCTGGATTCCGATCCGAACTACATTTTGGAACTTTCGCCGGATGTTTTGCCGCCGATTTCCGACGTATTTAATGTGGTTCCGAACCGCTGGGCGCTGGAGAAACCGGATTACCGGCGCTACAGACCGTCGGGCGAATATGTTTATACGAAGCCACACTGGTACGACCCCTTCAATCGCAATCGCTTCAAGGGAGATGAGCCGATCTGGCCGGCGGTTCTGGGGCAACAAGTGTTTTTCAATTTCACGGGGTCGGAGACGACGTTTATAGATGGACGGAAAGTGCCTGTGCCCAGCGATGTGAGCGCCGCGCAGGCGGGTAGCAGCCAGTTTTTTGGGCGCGGCGAACAATTTTTTCTGGACCAGACGTTTCGATTCACGTTTGACCTGTTTCATGGGGACGCTTCGTTCAAACCGGTGGACTGGCGCATCCGGGTGACGCCGGAAGTGAGTTTGAATTACCTGGATGTGAAAGAGTTGGGGATTGTGGGGCCGGATGTTCGCGCCGGGACGACGCGGCTGGATTCGCACGTGGGATTTCAGGAAGCGTTTGTGGAGTACAAACTGCATGACCTGAGTCCGAACTATGATTTTGTTTCGGTGCGCGCGGGCGTTCAGGAGTTCAACGCGGATTTTCGCGGGTTTCTGTTTGTTGAGGAGCAGCCGGGGCTGCGGGTTTTCGGCGATTTGAAAAGCGATCGCCTGGAGTACAACGCGGCGTATTTCAATTTTCTGGAGAAGAATACCAACAGCGGACTGAATACGTTCAGCCGGCGAGATCAGCAGGTGATACTGGCGAATGTTTATATTCAGGACTTTTTCTTTCCGGGGTATACGGCGGAATTTCTTGGCGCCTACAACAAGGATGACGGCGGGCTGCATTACGACGACAACGGATTTCTGGTGCGGCCGGCGCCCGTAGGGAATGTGATCAATCAGGGCGTGGGCGCGATTCCGCACAGCATTCAAGTGGGATATTTTGGGTGGCTGGGCAGCGGGCACATCAAGCGCATCAATCTCACACACGCTTTTTACGAGGCGGCCGGAAAAGACAGCTTCAACCCGATTGCGGGACGACCGGTGACGGTGAACGCCCAGATGGCGGCGGTGGAGTTGTCACTGGATCGTGATTGGATACGTTACCGGATTTCGAGTTTCTACGCGTCGGGCGACAACAATCCGCGCAACGGGCGCGCGAATGGATTTGATGCGATTGTGGATTTGCCGAGCTTCGCGGGCGGATTGTTCAGCTTCTGGAACCGGGAGGCAATTCGGCTGCTGGGATCGGGAGTGGCGCTGACGACGGATGGCAGCCTGTTGCCGAATATGCGGTCGAATAAGAATGAGGGGCAGGCGAATTTCGTGAATCCGGGAATTTTTCTGGTGAATGCCGGGACGGACATTGACATCACGCCGAAGCTGAAAGGCTTCGTGAATTTCAATTATTTGAGGTTCATGCGCACGGAACCGCTGGAGTTTGTGCTGTTTCAATCGCCGATTCGCCACAATATCGGCGAAGACTTCGGCGCGGGGGTGACCTACCGGCCGCCGCTTTCGGAAAATATTATTTTGACTGGTGGAGCTTCGATGCTGCAGCCGGGGCAGGGATTCCGCGATATTTATACGGGCCGCACGCTGTTTTCGGTGTTTGGATCGGCTAAGTTGACGTTTTGAGGTTGCTAAGGATGGGTGAGTTTTTCAGATCGGGTACGGTTCGCGCTCTTTCGAGCGAACGCGGGAAATCGCAGCTGCTGATTGTCTTTTTTTCAGCTGCGTCATTTTTCTTGCTGTTTTTCGGTTTGGTGCGGCCACAGGCGGCGGCTTCTGGGCAAGATGCGCAAGGACCTCATCGCGGGCAATCGCAAGAAGAGGCGATGGCCAAGTCGACGGGCTGCGTTTCGTGCCACACGGCGACGGACGAGCCGACGATGCATCCTTCAAAAGGGGTGCATCTTGGCTGCACGGATTGCCATGGGGGGAACAATTCCGTTGCGATTGCGGCCGGCACCTCTTCAACCTCGCCCGAGTATCAGGGAGCGAAAGAGAAGGCGCACGTGCAGCCGCGCGACTCTTTTTTCAAGAATCGGACAACGCTGCCCGAAGGCGCGTACACCAGATGGCTGAAGGAGTCGCCGGAGTTTGTGAAGTTCATTAATCCCGGGGATCTGCGGGTGGCGCGGGAAACTTGCGGGACGGCGGGATGCCACCCGAACGAAACGCGCGCGGTTTCGACGAATATGATGACGCATTCGGGATTACTGTGGGGCGCCGCGCTTTATAACAATGGGGGAATCCCGTTCAAGAACGCTCGATTCGGCGAGAGTTATGACCGGGATGGAAAGCCGCAGACGTTGAAGACCATTCCTCCGCCGACGCCGGAAGAGACACGCGTGAAGGGGGTTTTGCCGGAGTTGACGCCGCTGTATCGTTGGGAAATTTCGCAGCCGGGGAATGTCTTGCGCGTTTTCGAACGCGGCGGCGAGAAGAAGGCGGAGATTGGGAATCCGAGCGGGGAAGAGAGTCCGGGAAAACCGGATGACAAGTTGAGCGACCGCGGGTTTGGAACGGAGCTTCGCACCGATCCGGTTTTTCTGGGATTGCAGAAGACGCGGCTTCTGGATCCGGTGCTTTCCTTGCCGGGGACGAACGATCATGCAGGCGACTACCGGTCGAGCGGGTGCTCGGCTTGCCATGTGATTTACGCGAATGACCGCGACCCGGCGCATTCGGGTTCGTATGCCCAGTACGGGCATCGCGGCTTCAGCGCCTCGGTGGATCCGACGATTCGCAAGGATGAGCCGGGGCATCCGATCAAGCACACATTCACGCGCGCAATTCCGTCGAGCCAATGCATGATTTGCCACATTCATCCGGGCACGAACATGGTGACGACGTATTTTGGGCTGACGTGGTGGGACAACGAAATTGACGGCGGCAAAATGTATCCGACGGGGCAGCGGAATCCGACGGAGGAGGAGCGGTATCGGGCCGCGCTGAAGAATCCGGAAGTGGCCGCGGCGCGGGGGTTGTGGGGAGAGGATAAATTTCTGGAGCAGACGGGTAGCCCGGAGTTCAATGCCAAGCTGAAGACGACGCAATTTGCGGACTTTCACGGGCACGGCTGGGTGTTTCGCGGTGTTTACAACCACGACCGGAAAGGGAACTGGCTGGACAAGGACGGGCAGCCGATCGCCTTCGACGATCCGCAGCGCTTTCAGAAGGCAGTACACCTGGCGGACATTCATCTGGAGAAGGGAATGCAGTGCGCGGATTGCCACTTCGCGCAGGATAATCATGGGAACGGAAAAGTTTACGGCGAACCGCGGGCGGCGGTGGAGATCGATTGCGTGGATTGCCACGGGACGATCCGGCAGAAGGCTACGCTGATCACGTCGGGCCCGGCGGCGCCGGATGCAGCACGCGTAGGCGAGCCGCGAGGGCGGCGGTTGGATGCGTTACGAACACCGTCTGGATTGCGGCGATTCGAGTGGCGCGGGTACAAGTTGTTCCAGCGCTCGATGACGGATCAGAATCTGGAGTGGGAGATCGTGCAGACAAAGGACACGATCACTCCGGGAAATTCGCACTTCAGCATGAAATCGCTGCGCGCGAAATTAATGAACAAGGATGGGGCTGCGTTTTCGCGGACGCCGGCGGACGATTCGCAACTGGCGCACGCGAATTCTTCGATGACGTGTTATGCCTGCCACACTTCGTGGACGCCGACCTGCTTCGGTTGTCACCTGCAGATGACGGCCAACGTGCGGCGGCCGATGCTGCACAACGAAGGGCTGATGACGCGGAATTACACGAGCTACAACTTTCAGGTATTGCGCGACGACGCCTATTTCCTGGGCGTGGATGGAACGGTGACGGGGCATCGCGTCGCCCCGGCGCGTTCTTCGTGCGCGGTGCTGGTGAGTTCGCAAAATGCGAACCGGGAGTGGCTGTACTACGAGCAACAGACGATTTCGGCGGAAGGATTTTCCGGGCAGGCGTTCAGCACGTTTGTGCCGCACACGGTGCGGGCGAAGGAAACCAAGCAATGCAGCGAGTGCCACGTTTCGGCGGCGAACGACAACAACGCGTGGATGGCGCAAGTGCTGCTACAGGGAACGAATTTCATGAATTTCATGGGCCGGTATATTTTTGTGGCTACCGGCAAGCACGGATTCGAAGCAATCACCGTGGCGGAGCACGACGAGCCGGAAGCGATTTACGGGAGCGACCTGCAACGGCTGGCGTATCCGGACAATTACAAGAAGTTCGTGGCGGGCAAACGGCGACTCGAGCCAGTGGCCGAGCACGAAGGCACGATCTTCGATATTCAGGCGCGCGGAGAATATGCATATACGGCGAACGGCAGGGGCGGGCTGCGGGTGTATGACATCGCGAACATTGATAACAAGGGATTTTCGGAGCGAATGACGACGGCGCCGGTTTCTCCGATTGGGCAGCGGTTCTATGTGCCGACGAAGGATGCCGTGGCGGTGGCGACACCGACCACTCTGGGCGTCGATCCGCTGCGCGCAAAGGTTAAAGAGAACGAAGAGCAGGCGATTCATTTGATGTACGGATTTCTGTACGTCGCGGACAAGGAAGAGGGGCTGGTGATTATCGGGACGCCTGATTTGAAGGCCAAGAGTCCGGGAGTGGGCACGCTGCTCGATGGAAACCCCGCGAATAATTTCTTGAAGCGCGGGGTGACGTTTAATCCTGACGGCATTCTGACCGGTGCGCGACGAATCACGATTGCTGGGACGTTCGCATACATCCTAACGGACAAGGCGCTGGTGGTAGTGGACCTCGACAATCCCCTGGCGCCGAAAGTGACAGCCACGATTGCGGCGCCGGTGCTGAACGATCCTCGGGCGGTGGCAATTCAGTTCCGCTATGCGTTCGTGGTGGATCGCGATGGGTTGAAAGTGCTTGATGTGACGAATCTGGCGCAACCCAAAATTGTTCCTGGTGCGGTGGTGGCGTTCGAAGACGCGCGCAATGTTTACGTGGCGCGGACGTACGCATACGTGTCGGCAGGCAAGCAGGGAATGGCCATCGTGGATGTCGAGAAACCGGATGCACCGAAGCTCGACCAGATGTTTACTGCAAACGGACAGCTGAATGATGTGAGCGACGTGAAGATTGGCATGGTGGCGGCGAGCGCATTTGCGTTCGTGGCCGACGGGAAGAACGGCATGCGGGTGCTCCAGATCCTTTCTCCGTGGGATGACCCGGCGCACTTTTCGGGGTTCAACCCACGGCCGACGCCGAAGTTGATTGCCACGGCGCGCACCAAGGGACCTGTGCTGGCGATTTCCAAGGGGATTGACCGCGATCGGGCCGTGGATGAGTCTGGGAACCAGTTGGCGGTGTTTGGGCGTCGTGGGGCGCGTCCGCTGAACCGGGATGAGACAGAACGCCTGTACCTGCGCAACGGGCAGGTTTATACGGTCTCGGATGAGGCCTCGGAAGGTCCAAAACTGGCTTCGATTGCAAGTCCCACAGAGGGGTGGGTGGGGCATTTTAGAATCTGGTTAGCGGGCTGGTACTAAAACCTGCAATTCAATTATGCCCTATCGCTTTTTCTTCGCATGTGGGTGGTTCAAATGGGGATTCCGCAAACCTTTCATTCCAAAGCAGTTTTCAGGTTAACTCTTTTTCCTTCAACCGTTTACCATCTCGCTGCATCTTATAGTATTGTCACAAATCATTCACGTTTTCCACGCATAGCACCCATCAAAATAATTCGTGGGGCGACACGGGCCGATTACGGTTAACGTGTATGGGTGGGGACTTTTCGGGCACCCAGCCCGGCTGAAAGCCCGCAGAGGCGGGCAGGATAGGCCTTCCAGGAGAAGGCGCAAAGGTATAGAAAGAAGGAGGACGAACCCTATGGTTAAGCAATATTTACTGGCGAGCGACTTCGACCAGACCTTGAGTTTCAACGACTCCGGCGTGGCGCTGAGCGAGTTGATCGGATTCCACGGCTTTCACGACAAGGTGAAAGGCCTGTCCGAGATGAACCTGGTGCAGCAGGGCGCCGAGCTTTCATATTTGATCCTGCACGACCCGGATTTCCGGCGGGTGCGCAAGGAGCACCTTATCCAGACGGGCAAAAAGATACGATTGAAGCATGACGTGGATCTTTTTGCGCGGTCGCTGGAGAACATTGCGGACGGTTACAAAATATCCTTCTACGTGATTTCAGCGGCGCCGGTGGAGATCATCCAGTCGGCGCTGGAAGGGATTGTGCCGCCGGACCACATTTTTGGGACCAGGTTCCGGTACAACGAGGCGACAGGGGAAGTGGATTCGATCGTGAGGGCTTCCGCAGGTTGGGGGAAGATCACCGTACTTGAAGAACTGCGGGCGAGTCTCGGCATCAGCCACGACCATATTATTTACATGGGCGACGGCAGTTCGGATTTGCCGGTGATGATGCACGTGAACCAATACGACGGGCTGACGATTGCTGTGTCGGAAGCGAAGTTTATTTCGCGTATCGCGCGGCGGACGGTGCTGAGCGACAACGCGATGAGCGTGCTGGTGCCGGTGCTCGAAGAAGTGCTGCACTGGGATTCACCGGAAATCCGGCGATTCTTCGCGACGCGAGGGCTGATGCTGCGCGAGTGGGACAAGATGCGGACCGACATGTTGACGATCGAAGAGAATTCGGTGCCGAATACGACCGCGGTTGTGCAATAGGGGGTTGTTTTTGGGAATTTGGCGGGACGCGGCGTTGCTGCGTCCCGCTTTTTTGTTGGTCTTGCGTTGAGTCCCATTTCTTGCAGGGTGCCTACTGTTGAGATCCTTCGTGGCGCAAAATGCGGGTCCCACAGGGCGACAAGCGGCGGGGTTTTGCTATGCTGGATTTTTGAGGAGGATGAGATGTCGCGGAAGAATATTCTGATGCTGGTGGGGGATTATGTTGAGGATTATGAGGTGATGGTGCCGTTTCAGGCGCTGCTGATGGTGGGGCACACGGTGCATGCGGTTTGTCCGGGCAAGAAGGCGGGCGAGGTGGTTCGCACGGCGATTCATGATTTTGAGGGGGACCAGACGTATTCGGAAAAGCGCGGGCACAATTTTGCGCTAAACGCGACGTTCGATACGGTCAAGGCGGAGGATTACGACGCGCTGGTGATTCCCGGCGGCCGGGCGCCGGAGTACATCCGGCTGAATGCGAGAGTGCTTGAGATCGTGCGGCATTTTGCGAGCGCGAAGAAGCCGATCGCTGCGCTTTGCCACGGCGCGCAGGTGCTGGCCGCGGCAGGGGTGCTGCAGGGAAAGAAGTGCAGCTGCTATCCGGCGGTGTCGCCGGAGGTCACACTTGCAGGCGGAACGTTCGCGGACGTGGCCATGACCGAGGCGGTGGTGGACGGCAACCTGGTGAGCGGACCGGCTTGGCCGGCGCATCCGGCATGGCTGGCGAAATTTCTCGGAGTGCTGGGAACCCGCGTCGAAGCGTAAGGCATTCCGCCGGCGGGAGCAATTCCGCAGCCCTTATCGAACGCAAAATTTCGATTGGGTTCTTCGGGAAATTGAATGGTTGGTTGCCTCTTCCTAAAATACATCGCAGCGTCCATAATCATTTGTTTTGCTAATCCATACTGAGGCGAGCAGAGCGACATGGCGAATATCAACGTAAAAAAGGGAGTGATCGGAATTCTGACCGGAGGCGGCGACGTTCCGGGATTGAATCCGGCGATTCGAGCGGTCACGTTTCGTGCACTTCGAGAAGGATACGAAGTGATCGGCATCCGCCGGGGCTGGGCGGGGCTGGTGGAAATGGTCCGCGACGAGAAGCACGACAATTCAAATAACTTTCAGCGACTGACGGAGGATGTGGTGAACCGCGCGGGACGCACCGGCGGCACGTTTCTGCATTCTTCGCGAACGAATCCCGCTCGCGTCAGCAAAAGCAACGTGCCCGACCATCTGAAGGGCGAGTACAACGCCGAGAAGAACGATTTGACGCCTGAGGTGCTAAAGAACCTGACGTGGCTGGGAATCGAGTACATGATTCCCATCGGCGGCGACGACACGCTGAGCTACGGTGTGCGCTTGTATCAGGAAGGCGTGCGCGTAGTGGCCATTCCGAAGACGATGGACAACGACGTGCCCGGAACGGACTACTGCATCGGGTTCAGCACATGCATTACGCGCACGATTCAGATGACCAACGCGCTGCGGACTTCGGCGGGTTCCCACGAACGGTTCATGGTGCTGGAAGTTTTCGGGCGATACGCGGGCTTTACGGCCATGCTGCCGACGATGGCGGGGGCGGCGCATCGCTGCGTGATTCCGGAACACAAATTCAAAATCGATCAGTTGACGGAACTTCTGGTGAACGACCGCAATCGAAATCCGAGCCGGTACGCGATCGTGCTGGTCTCGGAAGGCGCGATGTTCGAAGGCGGGGAGATGGTTTTCCAGAAGGACGCCGCCGACGCGTTTGGACACAAGAAGCTGGGCGGCATCGGGGAGGTGGTGGCTGAAGAACTGACGGAGCTTTCGCCGAAATACAACAACGGAAAGAAAATCGAGTGCATCAGCCAGAAGCTGGGCTACCTGGTGCGTTGCGGCGATCCGGACGCGATTGATTCCATCGTTCCGATGGCGTACGGCAACCTGGCGCTGGATCTGTTGCTCAACCGCATTCATGGGCGGCTGGTGGTGTTGAAGAACGGGCGCTACGACAACATGCCAATCGAAACGGTTACCTCGACGAAAAAAGTCATCAGCCTCAAGGAGCACTACAGCATGGAGCGACTGCGTCCCATGTTCAAGAGCTTTGAGATGAAGCCGCTGTTTCTGATGACCAGCGAGCTGTCCTGATAATTCCTTCGGGCGCGCAAGGCCACTTGCGCGCCCCGCTTTCTTCCTGCATCCTAGCTTTGCCCACCGTCCAACGTTGGCCCAACATTGTTGTTCCCGAGGGTTCTCATGCCCGACGCCACACCTCCCACATCCAACACCGCTAAGAATCACCGCGCACTCATCGTGCGCTCCGGCCCGGAAATCGATCAGTTGCTCACTAACCTGTTCCAGCAGGAAAAATGGGAGATTCAATTTGCGGCGGACAATACCGAAGCCTTGCAGCATGCCAAGGATTCGCCGTTTGACGTGATCATCACGGGCGAGCGCACAACGGGAAAAGAGGATATTGAACTGCTGCGGCGCCTGCGGATGGTCCGGCCGCACACGCGGTTAATTATTCTAACCGAAGAATTTATTCCCGGCGACGTGCTGGCGGCGATTCGCGAGCGCGCGTTCAGTTATTTCTCGCGGCCGTTCTCAACGGAAAGACTTGCCGAAATGATTCGCATTGCGATCTCCGAGCCGTTCTGGGACGACGGGATCGAAGTCCTCCACGGCACGCCCAATTGGGTTCGCATTTGCGTTCGCTGCGATCTGGCGACCGCCAACCGGCTGCTGCAGTTCTACCGTGAGGCTTCCGACCTGCCCGACGCGGAAACGGAAGAGGTGGCGACGGCGTTTCGCGAAATTCTGATGAATGCGATGGAGCATGGCGGAAAGTTTGATCCCTCGCAACACGTGGAAGTGAGCTACGTGCGGACACGGCGGATGGTTCTTTGCCGGGTGAAAGACCCCGGCCAGGGATTCTCGTTGGAAGAGATTCAGCACAGTGCGATCGCCAATCCAGACGATGATCCTTTCAAGCACATGGAAACGCGCGAAGCACAGGGAAAGCGTCCAGGGGGATTCGGCATCCTAATGGCCACGAAACTCGTGGATGACCTGATCTACAACGAGAAGGGCAACGAAGTGCTGCTGGTGAAATATCTGGACAAGCTTGCCGCAGCATCCCATTCGTAATCTCGCGGCGGCGCCACGAACCGAAGCTCTCTTTTATGTAACTGCGGCATTCGGCCTTACATCAAAAGTGTGAATCCTAATGTTGAGGTGACGAATGGAATTGCGCGCACTTGGAAAAGCAGGCCCACAGGTTTCTGCGCTGGGTCTCGGCTGCATGGGAATGTCGGAATTCTACGGCTCGCGGGATGATGCCGAGTCAATTGCGACGATTCACCGCTCAATTGAGCTCGGGATGAGCTTTCTGGATACCGCCGACGTTTATGGCTTTGGCGACAACGAGGTGCTGGTCGGAAAAGCCATTCGCGACCGGCGCGACAAAGTTTTCCTGGCTACAAAATTTGCGATTGTGCGCGATCGCTCCAATCCGGCCGCGCGCGGTATCAGCGGGAAGCCGGAGTACGTTCGCGCGGCTTGCGATGCCAGCCTGAAGCGGCTGGGCGTGGAGACGATTGACCTGTATTACCAGCATCGCGTGGATCCCAATACTCCGATTGAGGAGACTGTTGGGACAATGGCGGAACTGGTGCGGTTGGGGAAAGTGCGCTACCTGGGACTTTCGGAAGCGTCGACGGCGACCATCCGGCGCGCGAATGCGGTGCACCCGATTGCGGCGCTGCAGACGGAATATTCGCTTTGGACACGCGACCCGGAAGATGAAATTTTGCCGGCCACGCGCGAGCTGGGGATTGCGTTTGTTGCTTACAGCCCGCTGGGGCGCGGATTTCTTACCGGGCAGATCAGGAAGTTTGAGGATCTGGAGGCGGATGATTACCGGCGCAATTCGCCGCGGTTTCAGGGCCAGAACTTTCAGAAGAACGTCGACCTGGTGGTGCGCGTGGAGACGATTGCACGGGAGAAACACTGCACCCCGGGCCAACTGGCGCTGGCTTGGTTGCTGGCGCAGGGCAAGGACATCATTCCGATTCCCGGCACGAAGCGGCGCAAGTATCTGGAGGAGAATGCCGGTGCGCTGGGCGTGAAACTTACTTTGGATGATTTGCGGCGGATCAATGAAGTGGCACCGAAGGGCGCGGCTTCGGGCCCACGTTATCCAGAGACGATGATGAAGCTGGTTAACGCGTAAATTGGTTGCGCTCGATGAGGGCGCTGGCAAGGAAGCCAGCGCTACATTCCCCCGGTCTTGAGGCCGGGGAAGAGATACGTCGGTTTAACTTCATTGCGTTTCGACCAATCGTGATAGGTGTGGCATTCGAAGCAACGCGATTCGGCGTGGTCGGGGCCGGGCGCATGGCAGGTCTTGCAATTTGCGAGAGGCGGAACGAGGACGTCGCTGCTTTCCTTGCTGCTAAGCGCGCCGGGATGGCAGCCGATACAAGAAAATCCGCGGTGGGCGTCGTGATCGAAGCGCGCGTGCGGCATCCAGCGTTCGATGAGGTTGGCTTCCGCCACGTGGGGCAGGGAAGCTCCCTTCACGGTGTTTAGCGCGTGGCATTGTTTGCAGGTTTTGCGCCAGAGAAGTTCTTCTGCGTCAGCGGTGCGCTCGGCAACCCATTGGGCTGGAGTTAAGACGCGCACCTCAGGTGGCAACGGCTTTTCTGTCAAGTCGCGCTGGGGATCCCTCACCACTCGCACATCCGCGGGATGCGCGGCGATGTATTCCTGGAATTGTTTCACCACAAATGCGTGGACAACGTCGGGTTTGTCGTGCGGGACGCCGAGGTCGAAGCGCCTGTCGAATGTCAGTAGGTGGCACGCGGCGCAGGCGGTGGAGAATTTTACCGGCGCCATGTACGCGCGGCCCATCGCATGCCGCGGCTGCAGCGTTCCGGTTTTCACGGGGAGCAGGACATCTTTACTGTCGTAGCTGACTTTGGCGTCCACGTAATTTGCATCGGCGTAGGGCCAGGAAGCTTGCACGGCTTCAGGGCGATGGCAATCAGCGCATTCCATCTGGACAAGAGGCCCGTTGGGGCCGCGGCGGATGGGTTTCATGTGGATCGAATGGTTGAGCAGGATGGTGCCGGGGTCTTTGAAGTTCTTGCCGAGGGCGGCGATTTCCGGGTGGCCATCTTCGAGTGTGTGGATGTTCGTTGCGTAAAGCGTGTTGCCTGCGGAAACTTTCAAGTGCGAATGGCACTCCGAGCAACTGATGTTGCTAGAGGCGACGATGTTGACGCGACCGCGATGTTCGAGGTGGCAGGTGGCGCAGTTTGGGATATCGGCGCGGACCTGGTTTTCGTGGTGCATGGGGCCATCGTGGCAGGAGAGGCATGCGTTGTCCGCGGCTTTGGCAGAAAATTCGCCGGTTTTTTGCACGTGGCACGCGGCGCACTGCTTTTCGAGCACGGCGTGGGGTTCGCTCATGCGGCCGCTGGAGTAGACACGGGAATCGCGAGAGAAGCCGCGCCAGGCGATCCAGCCGATGGCGAGCAATGGAGCGAGGATCACCAGCGCAAGCCGGGCTCGCTTGAACGGAGTGGGGCGCTTGAAATAGTTCAGGTCAATGCGCTGCGCCACCGTTTTGGTTGTGCGTGTTCTGGGCAAGTTCTGCTCCGAACTAATTCATTCACGCAAATCGTTTTGCAGCGCTGGCTTCCAGCCGGCGAATTTTCCGCATTCGAAAGGGTGGCCGGCAAGATGCCGGCGCTACCTCTAATAGCTAATAGCGCAACGCCATCACGGCGTGAATGGCCCCCAGCAGAATCAGCGCTACCGAAAGCGGAATGTGCACCAGCAGCCAGCCGTGGAGCCAGCGGTGCAGGAGCTCCTGGCGCATCAGTTGCCGCGTTTCGTCGCAGATGCTGAGAAGATCGTCGAGAGCGGGGTGCGCGACGGGCGGCATCAGGCGACGCAGCGCGGTGAAAGCGCTTTTCGCTCGTTCGGGATCGCCGAGGCGTTGGCGTTGCCACGCGGGCGCTTCGAGGAAGGCGCGGACTTCGGAAAAATAGAAAAGGCGGAGCGGCTTGCTTTCTTCTTCAGTCAAAAGAACAATTTCGGGCGCCATGGCGACGGCGGCGCTTGCGCCCGCGCTCACGGCGGCTGAGGTTCGCAGCGGAGCGGCGGACGCCGCGATGGGGCGGAGAGCGGTGAAGCCGCCAGCTCGCTGGCCTTCGTCGATTTCTTTAACGAGGCCGAGGCGGCCGCAGACGGTTTCTACCAGCTTGTCGGCCTCCATGCGCAGGGCTTTGCGTACATTGCCGATTTCGTCGTAGATGGTTTCGAGCGGGACATCGTTGGTCATCACTCGCGGCACATAGTTCTGCAGTGCCGCGCCATACAAGCCGCTGCCAACGGTGATGATCGTCAGCCACATCAGCACTCGAGTCAGCGTGCCGCCGAAATGAAATCCGCCGTGGAATAAAATCATCGGCAGGCTCAAGAGTCCTAGCCACAAGTGGCCGCGCATCCAGGCTTGCGCGCGCCCGAGTCTCCATGTGGGAACGCGCTTGCGCGCGCCAAGCATCGCAGCAACGATCATGAACACGAAGCCGGTGATGCCGAACACCAAGCCCATGAAGCTGCCGCCGCTTGGCCCAGCGGGCGATTGCAGGACATAGATGGTGTAGGCGACGGCGCTGATCGCGAGGAGTGCGAGAGAGCTGAGCGCCCAGCTGCGTTGTGTCTGGTCCATTCTCATGCGGGTGCGCTCATTTTCCGTTGCCTTGCCCGAGAATCTGTCCAAAGAATTTTCGTGGATCGACGCGGTGTGCGGCGTCGTGCGGGCACGCATAGACGCAACTCGGCTCTTTCAAATGCGTACAGAGATCGCAGGAAGTGGCTTTCTGCTTGATGACGGCTTTCTTGCGGCCGGCGTGCTCAGGGTCGTCCGCGAGTACTTCGAACGGGTGCAGGTTGATGTTTCCGTAGGGGCAATTGCGCGCGCAGAGGCCACAGCCAATGCACCAGTCTTCAATAATTACCTCTAGAGAATTGCGGCGGCGGATCGAGCCGACGGGGCAACCGACCATGCAAAGTGGGTCGCGGCACTGGCGACAGGACGTTGCGACGAGATAATTTTCGAAACGCAAGCCGTCGCGCACCAGGCGCGTTACGCCGTCGTGTGCGTCGGCGCAGGCGTTCACGCAGGCGTCGCAGCGCGTGCAATTCTTCAGGTCAAGAATCAGCAGGCTTTGCGCCTCCATCAGGCCCTGGGAGAGGAATTGATCGAGCGGCACACGCTCCATCATCTGCAGCCGGTGCTCGTTGGCGGCGCGGCGTTCCGCGGCAATCTTTTCCAGGCCCGCGCGGATGTTGGGAAAACGCTCGACCATCTGGCGGAAGTCGTCGCCGGATATTTTCACGACTTCGACGTGGTCAAGGGCAGTGCAGGTTGCGGTGCGCAGGCCGCCGCCGAGGAGTCCGATTTCGCCGAAGTAGTCGCCGCGCGAAAGATAGGCGAGCACGAGTTCGCCGCCGGGATATTCCTCGGTGATTTTCACGAAGCCGATGCGGACGAGATAAAAGCTGTCGGCGGGATCGCCCTGTCGCGCGATCGCCTGGCCGGGGGCGTAGTGGACGAGTTCGACGCTTTCTTTCAGGTGAGCGATGAAATCAGGCGAGAGCTCCGAAAACATGGGCACGCCGCGCAGATGATTCTCAAGGGCGCGGCGGCGGTAGTTCTGGTCCACCTGGGAGCGGAACGTTTTGTTCTTTTGCATGATGTCGAGGACGTTTCGCAGCATTTCATACGCGGCGACATCGGTTTCCGCCCGCACGGTGGCGGAACGCGGATAAAAATTCATGCAGGTCATTTCGCCGAATAGGTCGCCTGGACCAAGTTCGGCGACGGGGTTGCCGTAGGCGAGGTCGACGGAGGCGTCGATGGGAATCGTGCGGTCGCGGGTTTCTTCCGCACGCTTGTCCTCCTCGCGGCCGACCAGCGAACTTTTCAGCTTTTTGAAAAGGCCGATTGCGCCGCCTTCCGTTTTCACGTGCGCGATGGGTGTGGAAATCGAAACCTGGGCTTTGCCTTCGAGGATGTAGAAGGCCGTGGAGCCAAAGTCGCCTTCGCGGCAGACGACGTCGCCCTTGCGGAAGCGGCGTTTTACGATTGCGCCACGATTCAATTCCAGGAATGTTCCGGAAACTCCGGCGAAGACTGGCAGTTTGTGGAGTTCTTCGGGCGTGAGCGCGGCGTCGGTTCCCACCGCCAGTGCCGTGCCGGCCACGCTTTTGTTGGTGAGCGCCCCTGTTGGACACGAGACCATGCACTCGCCGCAGGAGATACAAGTGGAATCGCCCATCGGGGCGTTCAAATCGAAGGCGATACCAGCGGAGTAGCCTTTACCCATGCGGCCGAGGACGAAATTATTCTTGATTTCGTCGCAGCCGCGGATGCAACGGTCGCAGAGGATGCAGGCGTCGTGGTCGACGGCGATGGCGAGGGAGGAATCGTCGTGACCGCGGGAAATGGTGCGGCGGGGAAATCTGGGCGTGCCGACGCCCGCTTCTCTCGCCAATGTTTCCAGTTCGCAATCACCCGAATTTTCCTGGCGCGCGCAGGGTGAGGGATGATCGGACATCAATAATTCGAGAAGGGTTTTGCGGGCGGCGAGAACTTTTTCCGAATTCGTCTGCACCTTCATGTTTGGCTCGACGGGCCGGACGCAGGCGGCGCCGAGGACGCGCGCGCCGGTGTCCACGACGCAGAGGCGGCAGACGCCGACGGGCGTCTGGCTCTGCAGGTGGCACAGAGTAGGGATCGAGATGCCGTTCATACGCGCGGCATCGAAGACGGTGGTGCCCGGCGAGACCTGGACGATTTTGCCGTCGATCGTCAGTTCGACCATGTCGGCGGCGCTCATGGCCGAATCCCTACGCGCGGCAATTCCGTCAGGCGATTGGCGGCGGAGAAGCAGATGCCGCTGGGACATTGCCCCTTCATCACGTGCGCTTCGACTTCCGGCCGGAAATGTTTCAGAACCGATTGCACAGGAGCGGGAACGATTTGGCCGAGGCCGCAGATCGAAGTCTGGCTCATCGCGGCGGAGAGATCGTCGACGAGTTTCAGGTCGGCGGCGAATTGCATTTCGGTGACGCCACCCTGCGTCCAGCGGGTGAGGATCTCGACCATCTTCTGGGAGCCCATGCGGCAGGGGACGCACTTGCCGCAGGATTCGTTGCGATAAAACTTCACCGCGTTCAGGGCCATGTCCAGCATGCAAGTGGTGTCATCGCAAACCACGATGGCGCCGGAACCGAGCATGGAGCCGGCGTTGGCGAGCGCCTTGAAATCCAATTTAACCTCAGCCATGGAAGCGGGCAGATATCCCGAGGACGGGCCGGAAGGAGCGAAGGCTTTCAATTTTCTTCCACCGCGAATTCCACCGGCGTGACCGAAGATCACTTCGCTCATGGAGGTGCCCATGGGAACTTCAAAGACTCCGGGGTGCTGCACCTGGCCGCTCACGCCGACGAACTTCAATCCACGGGAGCCACTCACTCCCGCGGTCTTGAACCACTCGACGCCACGCGCCAGTATCTGGGGCACGTTGGCGAATGTTTCGACATTATTAATCACTGTCGGCTTTTGCCAAAGCCCCATTTGTCCGGGGAAGGGGGGCTTGTTGCGGGGCTCGGCGCGGTGCCCCTCGATGGCTTCGATCAGGGCGCTTTCTTCGCCGCAGATGTAGCCGCCGGGGCTGACGAAAATTTCCAAGTCGAAATCGAGATCGCTGCCGAGGATTTTCTTTCCGAGCAATCCGGCTTTTGCACAACGCCGCAACTCCTCCCCGAAAATCTCTTCCTGCAATGGGTATTCGTGGCGGATGTAGAGGATGCCGCGTTTGGAGCCGGTGACGAGCCCGGCGAGGGCCATGCCTTCGATCACTAGATGCGGAAGGTGGCTGAGAATGAAGCGGTCCTTTATGGTGCCGGGTTCACTTTCATCCGCGTTGCAGACGATGTAGCGGACCGGGTCGGCCTGTTTGCGGACGAGATCCCACTTCATCGAGGTGGGGAATCCCGCGCCGCCCATGCCTTTCAATTCCGCCTCTTTCAGCGTGGCGAGCAGGCCGTCCCAATCCTTGCTGGCGACGAAACGGCGCAGCACGCCATATTTTTCGCCATCGCCGTAGGGGTCGGAAGCGCAGGCGACTCGAGTTTCGTGTGGATGCGCGACAGGCGAATGATCACCGTGGATCGCACGGCGCGCCAGGTCTTCAACCTTGTCCGCATTCACATGGACGTGGATTTCGTCGTTCACCGCGACGGCCAGCGCCTGGTCGCAGCGCCCGAGGCAGCTTACGTCTTTCACTTGCACGTCCTCGGGGCGCATTCCAGAAAAACGGCGCAGGAGTTCGGCGCGAAGCTCGCAGGAGCCGTTCAAATGGCAGCTCATGTCGTCGCAGAGGCGAACTTCCGCTTTTGCGGGAGGCGCTAGATGGAAGTGAGGATAAAAGCTGGCGACGCTGTGGAGCTGGTAGAGCGGAGTTTGCGTGCGTTCAGAAAGGGCCTCGAGTTCCGCCTTTGGCAGATACCCGAAACGCAGTTGGATGGCTCGCAGTTCGTCAAAGATCACGTTGATAGGTCTCGCGAAACTCAGCCGTCGCGCGCAAATGGCCGGCGCATTTCCTGGAACTGTTACCACGCATACTAGGGGGGATGCCGCCGGTTGTAAATAGCGACGTTGGACAGTGCGGAAACTCCAGAATGAGCCTCGCGTTCACCTCCCAGGCCACGCGATCGTGATATCACTCTGACAATTTGCGTATTCGTGGCCGTTGACTTCGTTGCCAGTAGAACGATATAAAGCATCAGAACTTTTCGCAGCCCTCAATGGGAATTCAACTCAAGCCTGGCATCGCGCAGCCCGCCCTGATCCTTCTGGCCTTTTGCTTTTGTTTGCTTCCAGCCGGGTCGGCTTCGACGGATGCGCCGGAGCTCTCGAAATATATCGGCCCGGGTTCCTGCGCGGCCACGAGCTGCCACGGCAGCGTAAAGCCGGTGGCGGGCAGCCGCATTTATCAGAACGAATATTCGACCTGGATTCTGCAGGACAAGCACAGCCACGCGTACGGCGCTTTGACAGGCGACGTTGGCGAACGGATGGCGCGCATCCTGAAACTGGAAGGCAAGGCCGAAGAGGCACCCAAATGCCTGGCTTGCCACGCGCTCTACACCACGCCCGAGCAGCGCGGGCGATCGTTTGAAATGGCCGATGGAGTCTCTTGCGAAAATTGCCACGGCCCGGCGTCGGCGTGGCTTGGGCCGCACACGACGCGGGATTGGCCGCACGAAAAATCCGTGGCGCTGGGAATGCACGATACGCGCAATGTGATCCATCGCACAGAGAAGTGCCTGGAATGCCATCTCGGGACGAAGGATAAGTTTGTTGATCACGAAATGATCGCGGCGGGGCACCCGGATCTCTTTTTTGAGCTGGACTCTTTTTCCGTGGTGATGCCGCACCACTGGAAAGTGCCGCGCGAATCCGGGCCGGGGAAGCCAGCGGAAGAGGCGGCGTGGGCCGGAGTTCGTGATTGGGGCACGGGGCAAGCTGTGCAGTTGCGCGGAGAGATGGAACGCCTGGTATGGCGCGCGCGCAATGAGCGGTTTGACAAGAAGGATGTGTGGCCGGAGTACTCGGAGCTTTCTTGCTTTGCGTGCCATCACTCGCTGGGACCGGCGAAAGACAGTTGGCGCCAGGCACATGGTTACGAAGGGCGCCGCCCGGGGGATCCGGCCTGGAATTCATCGCGGTATGCGGTGTTTCGTCTGCTTGCGAAACAGATCGATTCGGGGAACGGGCAGGAATTGGACAAACACCTGCTCACAGTGTCGAACGAGATGAGCAAGCTGAATCCGGATCGCGCCATGGTGGCGAGCGCGGCTTCGGCGGCCGCGCCGCTGGCGCAGAAGATTGCGGAGCGGTTGGTGGCGATGCAATACGACCAGGCGGTGACGCTACGCGTGATGCAACGCATCTCGGACGACGCGGAGAATATCGCGATCGCCGATGAGCGCGCGGCCGAGCAAGCGGCCATGGCGATGGATTCGCTGTACATCGCGTATGCCAAGGACACGAAGCCAGCGAACGATGGGGAAGTGCGCGGCGCGATCAACGTGCTGTTCCAGCAGCTTGAGAATCCGTCATCGTATAATGCCGACCAGTTTGCCGCGGCCCTGCGGCGCATCCGGCCGATGCTTCATTAGCGACATTCCCAGGTTTGAACCATTTGCCGACGGGCAGTCGCCTGAGTTCACTATTTCTGAAAGTTATTTCAGCTTCGATTTAGGTTGTGTTTAACGAAATGCCTGTATTCTATGGCCTCGAAAGCGATGGCTACTCGCTGTTCCGGAAAGAGGAATTATGTTTTCGCCCAAGGGATTGTGTCTGGTCGTGCTTCTGATTCTGGCAGCGCTAGTGCTTGCCCCGGTTCTTCCGAGTTCGGGTGCACGGAGCGAGGGAGAGAAGGAAGCTGTTCTAATCGGAGCGGGGGATATCGCCGACTGCAGTAACCTTGCCGGGGCGGAAGCGACGGCGAAGTTGCTGGAGGCGAATCCCGGAACGGTGATGGCGCTGGGTGACCTGGCTTATCCGGACGGCACGGCAGAAAATTTCAAATGTTACGACAAGACGTGGGGACGCGTGAAAGATCGAACCCGTCCGGCTGTGGGCAACCACGAGTTTCACTCTACAGGCGCCACATACTATTTCCAATATTTTGGCAATGCCGCCGGCGACTCGAAGATCGGCTACTACAGCTACGACCTCGGCTCGTGGCACATCGTTGTGCTGAATTCGGAGTGCGTGGAGGTGGGCGGCTGCGGTGTCGGGTCACAGGAAGAAAAATGGTTGCGGGCGGATCTCGCGGCTCATCCCGTGGGATGCACGCTGGCCTACTTTCACAAGCCGCGCTTCAGTTCCGGACTCAATCACGGGAATGATCCGGAAGTTGGAGCCTTCTGGCAGGCTTTATATGACTTCAACGCGGAACTCGTATTGAACGGCCACGACCACGATTACGAACGCTTTGCGCCCCAGGATCCCAATGGAAACGCGGATCCGAAGCGCGGGATTCGCGAATTCGTCGTGGGCACAGGGGGAAAAAACCATCGAGAGTTCGGCATTCACAAATCGAACAGCGAAGTGAGAAATAACAACACCTTTGGCGTCCTTAAGTTGACGCTGAAAGAGACTGGGTACGACTGGAAGTTTCTTCCGGAGGCGGGAAAGAGATTTACGGATTCGGGCTCGGGAAACTGCCACTGACGAAAGCTTGCGTTTCCAGCGCAAGTAAATCGAACCGGGCATCGCCGGCTGCGTTACAATACAGATTCCCCGGCACACCACCATGAACCGCATGGAACACTTCTTCTGCTCCACATGGCTGTGGCAGAGCATGACGCACCGGTTTTTACTTCCCTGGGTCTTGTCCGAAGCGCGGCTGGGGGATCACGTCCTGGAAATAGGAGCGGGTTACGGAGCGGCAACGGGGCACCTGCTGAAACTTGCGCCTCGGGTCACCTCGCTGGAATACGATTCGCAATCGTTACGGAAACTGAGAGAGAAACACCGGTGCGCCGAATTGACGACGCTCTGCGGCGATGCGGCAACGCTGCCCTTTGCCGACCAATCTTTTTCCTCGGCGGTTGCCATCCTGGTGTTGCATCACCTGAAGAGCAGAGAACTGCAGGATCGTGCGCTTGCGGAAGTACACCGCGTGCTGCGCCCGGGCGGCTCTTTTTTCGCGTTTGAAATCAATGATGGCTGGATTCACCGGGCGGCGCATTACAAGAGCACGTTTACGCCGGTGACGCCGGGTTCCGCTTTTGCGCGCCTGACGAAGGTGGGCTTTTCGAAGATTTCCGTGGATTTCCGCAGCGGCGGATATCGCATGAGCGCGCGCCGGGCGGCCGAGGAAACCTTGGAGGAACGGCCGATTGGAGCGTCAGCGACTGCCTAAGGCGGCACCGAGTTCGCTGCGGGTCTGAATGACGCGCAGGATGGCGTCTCGCGTAACGATTCCGACGATATGCGCGGCGCCGTCTTCGCCGTGGCTGACCACGGGCATTTGGTTCACATCCGCTGCCAGCAACCGCTCCAGCAAGCGCTGCAGAGGCTCTTCCGGCGAGGCCCAGATGATTTTGTCGCGCGGCACCATTACCGCCTGAACCGAGTTCATATTCCATTCGTCGCGCGACACCTTGTTCAGCGCCGCAACATTCATCAGGCCGACCAAGCGGTCATCCATCGTGACGATGTGCACCCGGCGGCCAGTTCGCAGAACTTCGTTGCTGTATTCCTCAAGGCTCATATTCGCGGGAATGATGGGCACTTCCTGGCTCATGACGTCCGTCGCTGACAAACCGGCAAGGACGCCGCGGATGGTGACCTGCGCCACGCTGGCTTGAGCCGCATTCAGAAGGTACCACCCGATGAGTCCAAGCCACGCGCCATTCCAGTTTCCGTAGGCAATCGAGCCAATGCCAAAGATAATCAACGCGTAGGCGATGAGCTTGCCGCTGCCGCCGGCAACTTGCGTCGCGCGGGTGAAGTCCTTCGTCGCGCCCCACACGATGGCGCGGAAGATGCGGCCGCCGTCCAGGGGAAAGCCGGGAAGCAGGTTGAACAAGGCCAGCGACAGATTTGTTTCCCAGAGATAGGTGGCGAGGGCGCCGACCATGGGATTGGCGGGGAATAACAGCGTCAGAGAAAAGAAAAGCACGGCGAGAAATCCGCTGGCGAGCGGGCCGGCCACGGCGATGTTGAACTCCTGAATCGCTTTCGAAGGCTCGCGGCTGATGCGCGCCAATCCGCCGAAGATGAACAGCGTGATGGAGAGGACTTTGATCTTGTAAGCCTGGGCGACAACGCTGTGGGCCAGTTCGTGGAAGACGACGGAAGCGAAGAAGAGCAGTGTGGTGAGGAGGCCCACGGTCCAGGTCTGCGTGCCGGTCCATGAGGGATACTTCGTTGCGAAATTGCCGGAAATGGTGAACGTGATCAGGCCAAAAACAAGAATCCAGCTGAAATCAATGTAGATGGGTATGCCGAGAATGCGAGCGACGCGAATCCCTTGTGCTTGAGACATCTATTCCATCGTACCGCAAATTCACCACGACCGTCTTGCATCGGGAACCCCTTCGCACCATTGGATGGCGCAATTTTCTGGACAATTCTGGGCGGCTTGGGCATCCTTTGGCTACCATTACCCCAGCTCCGCTCCCAGACGCGACGGCTTACTAGAGAAAGCGAGAGTTATGAAACCAATCTTTTGGGTCGGAATACTTCTGATCGTTCTTGGCGCCCTGGCCCTGGCTTACCAGGGATTTGATTACACCCGTCAGGAAAAAGTGCTGGACGTGGGCCCGATTCACGCAACCGCGGAAGAGCAGAAGCATGTTTCGATACCTCCAGTGCTCGGCGGGCTGGTCCTGGTTGGGGGGATCGCGCTGGTGATAGTGGGAGCGAGAAAGAAATCCTAGTCTGAGACGCCAGGGATTTATCGCCGAAATAAATTTGGGATATACCAGCGCGCGTAGGTAGCCACTCCTAGAAGAAGTTCAGCCCACCACCCCACCAGGACAATTCTCATCCACAATTTGTAACGCGTGAGCCGCAGTTTTTCAGGCATCAGCGTTGTTCCCGCCGCGAGCAGGATATACAAGGCCGCGCATTCAACGATTGCTCCGAGTGCCGCGTGAGCAGTGGCCATCGCATAGTAAGATTTCCCAATTTTGAGAGGAATCCGAGGCCAGACGTGGCGGCTGAACGATGGCGCCATCACAAGGACGATCACCGCGGCGTTCAGAAGCACGATTGTGGACTGGCACCACGCATGCGCTCGAAATTTTCTCCAGCGCGCGAGCAATGCGCCGGCGAGCAGCGCCAGGCCCATCGCCAACTCGAGAAGAAGGACGAGATCCGCGGAGAATGTCGCCGCCGTGCCAAGGAAACCCTCGCGCAAAGTTCTATCCCGGTCCGTTTACGCCGCTGAGAAATCCGCCGAGGTGGCCGGTCAGTGCAATGACGGCAACGGCGGCGAGCTCGATCCACAAGCGATAGGTCGGCGGCATCTGCGGCTTCTTGCGCGCGCGATAGTGGACGGCCCAGATCATCCAGATCAGCAGGCTCGACGTCCAGGCGAGGATCATGTGCTGGAGAAGGATGCCCTTCAATTTTTGCCCTTCGAGCGCGAATCTCCAGGCGAGGAACCCCGTTGCCAGAGTTGGGACGGTCGCAATCGCGGCCGCCAGGAAGTTGAAGTACGCGGCTTCCGCCAAGCCGCGGCGTTTCTTCCATTGGCCGATGAAGTCGAACGCCGCGCCGGTGATCAGCAGCGCAATCGGAAAGTGGATCAACACTACGTGCTGCGCATGTTTCGCCAGGACGGTGTAGTGGATGTCGAAAGGGTTCACGCTCATTGGCTGCTTACTTGACCACGACGGTCGCGGTCATCTTGGGGTGGATGGAGCAGAAGTAGGGATAGTTTCCGGCCTTTGTGAAGGTGAAGGAAAACTTTTCGTCCGTATCGAGAACCTTGGACTTGAAGACGCTGTCTGTGCTGACGACGGTGTGCGGAATGTCGTCGTGATTCACCCAGGTGACCGTCGTTCCGGCAGCTACCGTCAGCGTGGCGGGGCCAAAGCTGAAATTGTCGATTTTCACTTCCGCAGTCGTGGCTTGCTGGGGATTAGCCACGAGCCTCGGAGCGACCGCCAGCATCGCGGTCATCATCAATGCCGCGGCCGTTAAACCCAATACCCATATCGTTTTGCTGCTCATTCTTTGTGTCCTTTTCTGATTTGTTCGAAAAAATCTCTTGGCGCGAAAAAATTCGCTATTTGTTCAGGTCAGTCCGTGTCGGAGGCGACCTGCAATAAGTAGACAGTTTCGGGGCAGAAATTATTCCGGCGAGACGGATTTTTTCTCGAGCGAAGCGCCGGCCGCGAGTCGGTGCGGCCGAAACCGGCGTGTTTTCAGAACTTTGCGGTCTTGGGGAGTGCGGCCCGGGGAACACGGCGTGTCTGGCCAGCCACGAAAATCTCGCCAGCCTTCCTAGTAAGTCCTTCATTTTCAATCTTTTGGATGTGGCGGCCGACCTGCCATTGACCACCGTGAAGAGTTGCACAGCCCAGCGCACCTCGGGAGACGCACATGGAAACGATGCTTGGATTCGCTGGAGTGGTCGTCATCACGATGCTGGCTCTGTTTGCCGCGCTGGCCCTGCAGACCGCGTTGCTTCACCTCACGCTGCGGTTGATGCAACCGGCTACCGCGGGCCGCCGCCCGATGCGCGTGCCGGTTGCGCACGGCACCCGGATGGTTGCGCGCGCGTTCCAGGTGCAGAGGTAACTTCACGGAGAGTTTCCGGAACAACAGCTGAACGAGGACGCAATTGGTTCCTCGCAGGGTTACCGGAAGTAGGGCAAAGGGAAAAGATCATGCTGGCACTGAAATATCTTCT
>Ga0210405_10001135_pt1 | contig 31861 bp, 23 predicted proteins | sample IncBWH11MmetaG_FD_155492 | JGI IMG/M metagenome (GOLD analysis project Ga0210405, IMG submission 155492) | Forest soil microbial communities from Barre Woods Harvard Forest LTER site, Petersham, Massachusetts, United States - Inc-BW-H-11-M | ecosystem: Environmental > Terrestrial > Soil >...
CATGGCTTCCAATATCGGGAGACCGAAGGCGTCTTCAAGAGACGGGGCAACATAGGCATCGGCGGCGGCATAGAACGAAAGCACATCGGCAGAAGGCGCCAGGAAACGCACGCGGTCATCTAGTCGCAGTTCCCGGAGGAGGGGCCGGTACAGTCCTGGATCATCCTTTCCGACTACCAAGAGCTGGATCGGAATCTCGATAATGGCCAATGCCCGGAGCAATTGGTCGAGCCCCTTTATCTTCCAGTCGTTCCCAATCAATAAGACAACAAAGTCGCTGTCGTCTAGCTTAAGGATTTGCCGCGAAACTGATCTCCTGGCAAGGCGAGCACGGGAATTAAAGGTCGCGGTTTCGACCGCGTTTGGAATAACGACCGCATCGGTCCGTCCAAAGTGTTTTTCAAGCTGGGCGGCTACAAGCTTCGACACAGCCGCTAAACGGACTTTGCGGTCAGCGTAAATGCGGCGTTCCAAAGACATAATCAGTTTGTAGTAGAGTTTGCGGTGAAGCATAACAGGCCATCTGCTGACCGGCACTTTGAGTAGCGCAAGTTCATGGCGGACACGCGCATAGAATTCGTGGAAAACAATATGGACGGTAATGGCATCGGCATCCAGGCAGTTGATTCCTGGCGAGTAAATGAGCAATGGGCGATCCTCAAAACGTTTTAACGCTTGCTTCCTTACTGCGCGATTCGCAAAAAACCACCACAAGAATTTGAGAACATGGGGGCCTGGAATGTCAGAGACTCTGTACCACCGGATGAACCCGCTCGCTGTACTTTTCGGATCATCTGTGACGAGACCATCTACGTTTTCAACGCGCTGGGAAAACAAATGGATCCCCCAGCCATATCGCGACGAGAGTCTCTCAATCTGCTCAACGATGCAAAGCTCAGTTCCGTGGCGACGATCCAGGAAGGGCGACACTACAACAATTTGCAAGCAGCTCTCCGTTTGCTTATGGTCTTCACACGGTTGTTTGCGCGACAGGAAGGTTTCTTGGAAATTCCGAAACTCGGAACAGAATGCCTAGCATCAGCCATAAATAACTATTCAAGATAAAGTCTTGGTAAGTATTAAAACCATAAAAGCTCATTGGAAAGACCAGCAGAAAAGTGAACCAGAAAATCGCAAAACCGATCGGAAACCACACCGTTCCTTTCAAATTCTTGGCGGCTTGCCACGCCGAACGCGTGATTGCGTAAGCTAGGGCGATCCACAAGAGCAGGCCGACAATCCCGAGCTCGATCACAAGCTGGCCATAACCGCTTTCGACACCAACATTCGTCGGCGGAGCGTGCATAATGCGGGTCACATATTGCCCTCCCAATGAAGCCGTTCCAGTTCCATACCCGTACGGCCACCGAGGATAATCAAATGCGGCTAAGAAATTGTTTACGGGATAGGTCCAGGATCGAAAACCGAGCTCACTTGCAGAACTCCCAGGGGAAAGAGTTTCCGTGTAGATCGCCAGCCTGCTGGCAACCTCTTTGGGGAAAATGCTCACAAGAATTGTGAGGGCTATGGCGACGAAAACCGCCGTCCGCACTATCGCCCGCAGTACACGGAGTCGCTGCTTTCCGGACCATAGTGCACCCCACATGACTGCAGGAGCAACAACGGCCGCGCTTGCAAGCGTCCAGAGAAAGACACTCCGCGAAGCGGTCAGAAGAGAAGCTGCACCAAGAACGCCGACTGTTGTGAATGCGATCAAGCGACCAGACTGCTTACGCATCAAGAGCGTCGCCCCAAAACCGAGCGCCAGAATCCACGAAACTGTCAGGAAATTCTGGAACCGGCCAGCACTAACGAAGAACGACGTGGGCCGGTATGCGACCAAGCCGGAGATGGGGGAGGTGCGGTACAACGTGCTTAAGCCGCGGATATCTTCCTGGACCTCCTCGGGGTTAAGGAAAGTGTGTCCCAAGATGGACTGGGCGATTCCAAATCCCGCCACGACTAGAATGAGGATCGAGTTAAAGAAGAAAAAGCGGCGCAGTTCCTTTTCCGAATCTACAAGGGCATGGCCAACGAGCAGAAGCGGCGCGTACAAGAAACAGAGCTTCAACCCCATCACTCCATAGAAGAAGCTGGTTGACGCGGGATTAAAAACCTGAAGGACACAATACCAAAAGAAGACTAAGAGGATAGCCAAGAAAGGAGGTCTGTAAAGTTTGCTGTTAGTGGACCTGCGTGCAAAGAAGAAAGAAAGGTAGAGCGCGACAACGATGAAATCCTTAGCGAAATATATGAGCATATTGTTGCCCAGATACTTTCGGATTAAATCTTCGACCGCAACCCACGCCACGAAACCGTACAAGCCGAGCCGCCAATTCTTAAAGATAGCCAAGAATCCGAAGATGCCAAGGACAACTAATCCGAAATAATACAAATCAAGGAGATTGTCTTCGATGATAATTTCTGCACACTCATACGCCACTAGCCCGATAACGACCACCGCGAGAAGATTTCGCCGGCTGTTGTGGAAAAAGTTGAACGAATCACCCAACGCGCTGAAATTCATGTATAAACCCTGAGAAGGTGAGGCGATGATATCAGTTGAATTCTCCCTGACCATGCTGGATTTGATCTTAGCATCTGAGAAGAAAGAGTGAGGCCCGAAAAAAGGGCAATCCCGTAGGGAAGCCTAAGTAGCAGTTCTCTTTGCTCGGTTTCGTGAAAGAGCTCGCTCCACAGCTTCCAGAGCTCCGCTGATATTCTCCCGCTCTGACCAAGACTGCATCCTTCGAAGTGCGTCCCGTCCGCGCCGGGCCAATTCACTTCGATCGGAAAGTGCCCTTTGCAGTAGTCCGGTGAGAGCGGGAACATCTCCACAAGGAAAGATGAAATCAGGATTCACGGGAGCTATCAGGTCGGCAGCGGCACCTACACGGTCGCTAGCGGCAACTGGACAGCCGCAGCATGAGGCTTCGTTTACGACCACCCCGAATGGTTCGTACTCCGAAGGCAGAACCATCAAGTCTGCTGCCGTGTACACTGCGGGCAACGCCGATTGGTTTACGAAACCCAGAAAACGAATATGATCGGCAATCCTCAAGTCGAGAGCCCTTTGGTAAAGCGATTGTCTCAGTGGACCGTCACCTGCGAAAACCAGGACAGCACCAGGGATTCCTGCGGCCACGAATGCTTCCAGGAGGTCGCCTGGGCGCTTCCACGGCTGCAGCTTGGCGCAGAAAAGAACGACAGTAGAGTCTGGCTCGACTCTCCAAGCGGAGCGTACGGCATCGCGATTAACCTGGGCCGATTGTGCGACCCACCAATCGTTGTCAACGCAATAGGGAGTTAAAGTGATCTGGTCCTGAGCAAAGCCCAGGGATTGCATGAGATCTCGGGTTCTTGAAGAAGGCACAATGATTTGATCCGCAATAGAGAAAAGTCGAGGCCATAAAAACTTCTTCACAGGAACTTTCCAGGATTGGGAATCGCGGGGCGCCAGACTATTGGCATCAGTTCCGAACAGAAAAACGGAGCCGCTAAGACGGGCAGCGAGGAAGGCGATCCAGAAGGAGGCCTTTAGGTAGCCGGTATGACAGAAGACCGCATCAAAGTTGTTCCGCCGAATGATTCGCCAGAGGCCGGGATTGCAGAGGCCGAGAAATGATTCGGTGCCCGAACCGACGTTAGGGACCTCCACCCAATTGTAGCCATCCAGAAGAGGGACATCCCATTGAATTGCCGTTGCAAATTCGGGGTCATAGCCAGAGCGAGCTCCTCGCAAGGAGCAGTACGCGACCTGCAGGTCGATCTGAGGGTGGGCTGCCATCCGCCGAAGAAGAGGAGACATGTACTGAACGGGGTGCGAACAGACGATAAGAATTCGGTATGAGGTCTCGACCATATCCTATCAACGAGAATCAAAAATCTCGCCTTTACATGGTGCGTGCTAACGGGACGAAATCGCAAGTCTTTGGAGCAGAACCGCGGCTGTTGCCGTAGCGCTTTAACCCATACAACCGCCGGAGGCAGGCTACGTTCTGCCACCGTCGTTTGGGTTGAACATCTCCCAGTTTGCATCCTTATTCAGGCACGCGCCCTGAATTCTCGTTGAACAACCCAAGGCGAATACTGCCACATAACGAATGCACTTGCTGCAGCCATAACAGCGCTTCCGATAATGCAATATCAACGTGCGGAGAGGTGCGACCTTCTGGATGTAATATAGTATTTTGCCGGTTCAGGGTGATCAATGTGAATAGAGCCATTTTAGCGATTTTGCTGTGTGCCGCACCTGCCTATGGACAGCCAGCAGCCATTCGGTACGTTTCAGCAACGGGAAAGGACTCTAATGACGGCCAGTCATGGGGAACTTCCAAGGCGACAGTTTTTGCCGCGCTCGTCTCACTGCCTGGAGGAAATGTAGTCGGCCCGTTCTCAGGAAGCGGGACGGTATACGTTGCTCCGGGCTCAGCTCTCAATCCCACTGCAAACAAGGGAATCTGGCTTATGTCTCCGCACGACCCAAACTATACTAATCCGCCGTCTGGCTGGTTAAAATGTAACGGATGTACCGCAAATATCGTTGGCTTTGGAAATCATGGTAGCGGCCCAAACGCCCATAAGAACAGGGTTTTGATAGAGTTGGCAAAAGGGCCAGCGATTTGGTTGTCTGGCACGCAACAGCCCATCCATATCGCGAATTTTGGATTCCAGTATCCGCAGCGCGGAGTTGTAATCGGAGAGTGTTCGGATGGCAGTCGGAAAGGGACATGCGGAGTCTCTGGCGTTGTTTTGGACAACGTCACCACCGAACTCGCAAATCGGCCTGACAGCGGCCCTTGCACCGATCTCACGGGAAGCTCGTTTTGGATTTGGCTCAGAGACTACGGCTGCGGAGGGAATGCCTACCACGCGGCGAAAGGACGCTTCGCCAACAATGCCGCGGCTATCCTGATTGACGGTGCTGGGAATTTCGGCAATGGACTCATCCATATTACCGATACTAACCTCGCTGGCGGCGGAATCAAGTTCATCCCCGGAGCCAACGGAGGCAGTCTGTTCGTAACGAATGCTACCCAGGAAGGCGACTCTATCCATCCTATTCCCCCTACGATCTGGTTCACTTCTTGGGATGGGGCGATGGAATCGGTCGTCTCCAACATACAAAGCGCTGATGGTGGCCCTTCCTCAAGCCCTACTGTCCAGAATGACGGCTCAGGTCCTGGCCCGGTTGTAATAAGTGCCAACATGATCCAAGGACCAGCCATTGTTCTTGGCCAACACAATGCAACTTTCAGATCTTCTGTTTCTAGCCCCATCCAGCTTGGACAAGTAGGATTTTTCAATGGATATGTGGTGGGTGAAACGGACGTCGCAAGACGTATTGCCGGTTTAGTTCCTGTGCGATTTGCGAACTTAGCAGCCAGCAATCCTGCTCTTTGGACGACTGGCGATCCAAGGAACAAAATAATGCTAGGACAGGCTGACCCGTTTGGCGGCTCCTACGCCGGAATGGCCACGACTGCGCCAGCGACGGGATTTCAAGATCTCCATTTGACAAGTCCTTCCTGCGGGGCTTGGTATACGCCGACAGCAGGAGACTGGATTATCGCTGGTGCATGGGTCAAAGGAGGTAGGCCTCTAGGAGCGACTGCGTTAGCGTTTTGCGGGTACCCGACTCCTGTTACCAGCTACAAAGCCCAAAATGACGGACAGATGAAAGGCGACGGTCAGTGGCAGTGGGAATGGAAGGCCGAGAAGATTTCAGGTGGAACTGCTGTGCCGGTAGGCTATTGCGCTCAGTTTTCTTCCAGTTCTCCAATCACGGTTTACGGTCCCGTACTTTATATCATCCCAAGCGGCACACTCTCTGACAATGAGGTGCTGGAATTCGCGAGCACGATGACCTCGGTAGACTCGGCTTGCCCGGTCGGTTCGATTTGCAATATGCCGGGGCATCCTTTGGTAACTATCAAATAGATCTTTCCTAACCTTGTTTTTGCGTTTGTCACTCGTGCGAAGGCGCTCAAAATTGGCAGGCGCTCCTACCCCGAGAATCAGCAGCGCGGCACCGGGTTAGAATTGGTCTCAGGTAAACAAGATCGGCAAGCCGGTAGGTCGGACCGAAGCGGACCGAATGTTCTTGACGCCGCCAAACTTGAGTGGGCATAACAACGCGCATCTCAATGAAATTCTGAAATTCTTTTCTCGGCAGGGACTTGTAACCTTGTAACCACCACACTACGATTCGAAGACCGGCGACGCTGTGAATTAGCGAATTAGCGTGGATGGGGCGCGGTAATCAGACACGAGATGACCCACGTTGACGATCAGTGACTTCGGCCAGCAACCGGTACTACCGGCGCCGGTGAAAAACCTGACTGGCGTTCATTCCATGCGGCCGCGCCACACGCGGTACCGACGCGTCCGGCTCCAAGGTCTCCTCGACGATCGGTCATTTCTTCGCCTCCGAACGCCGCCGTGTCCGCCGCTCCCTCCTAACGACTGCTCGCTCCAAAGTGTCCACTTATTCCCCAAGTCGACACTTCCCGATATGCCCCCAAAGGGCAACCTTCCTCGCCCACCTACACTTCGCCATGCGCCACTGGCCGGACATTATACTTTGCTATTTTACTGCCCCAAAAACAGCGATTCTACCCGATCATGGGATGCTGTGTAGGCAGTCTGATAGTCGGGAACCCCCAAATAGGCGGAAGCAGCGCCGAAAGCAACACGCAATACCGCTCGACGACAAGATCCAAAGCAGGGCGTGGAACGGATCCTGCCGATTGGAAGAGAATCGCTCCAGAATGAGCAAACCGGAAGAACGGAAGAACAATATGGAAATGTTCTCCTACCGCGCGCGTCCAAGTATGATCCCAAACTCCATGCCAATAATTCTGGAAAACACTTCGTACAAATAATTGGTCGCTGGGGAAGAGTGCGAAACACGATCCGTGAGAGCATTACCGCGAGAAAATCTAAATGTTGAAGGTCGGCTGTGAGTGAAACTGACGCCAAGACGACGCAATCGCGTTTGCCATCACAGAATATTATGAGCGTGCGCTTTCAATGCGTTCAGACGATGCGTGCGATAGCTAGGAAGCATGAAACAGCGCATTCCGTATTCGTTCCCATTGAAGTAAGCATCCTACTGGGGTGGCTAAGTGCTTCCAATTCGGTACGAGCCCCAGGTTGAGCAGCTTGATATTAAGCACCGCAGCTTTGTAAGCGGTGCTAAGCGGCTTTTCATTCCTGCGTAGCGCAGACTGAACTTCCATTTCCACCACTAAGGCTTCCGAGAGGCTCTTGACCTCACTCGACGTAGCACCAGGAATGCTCGGAACCCACTCGAAGAGCCGACGCTGAGATTGGTGACTTGCAGCATTGCCTACGAAGCAGTTGTTGCCATGATGGCGGTAGATGGATAGTTTTTCGGGAAGATAAACCAACCCGCGTCGAGCTACACCGAGCAACATTGCCCCATCGACCGCAAGCCCAAGCTCTGCCGGCAAATCGAAAATATCCGCGACAGCCTCTTTCCAGGCGCAAATCGTGTTGATGATTCCGACGTTGCCTGTGATTGTGTTTCCGGGACGATAGACAAAATGCATAAGGAGAACTTCCCTAAAGGAAAAACGGCGAGTCGCTGGATTGTGTTCTGTCGCTTGCTCGCTTCCGTATAAGTATTTATCGTCTTGATCCACAATAAATGAATCGTGGGTGATACCGCCTGCTTCACTTCGCGATAGGACTTCAGTAACGCGCCTAAGTTTTTTCGGCAGCCAATAATCATCTGCGTCTAAATGACAGATCAGATCTCCTTCCGAAGCGTTAAAGCCCCGGTTAAATGCCACGGCCTTTCCCGCATTGTTCTGCCAGATGTAACGCACAGTTGGAAAAGAAGACACGACTGCCGGTGTTTGATCCGTGGAACCATCATCGACAACAATAATCTCATCGGCCGGCTGAGTTTGCTCTAACACGCTCTTCAAACAGCGTGGAAGAAATCGGGCGTAATTATGGGCGGTAATGATGACGGAAGTCGTGATATTCACGGGTACGTCTGGCCCTCTCCGTTTCCGCTATGACGCAGTCACAACTCGATGATCTTACACCATCTGGAAGAATAATTCGTTGGAGCCATCATCTGTCCCGAGATCGGTTGCGTATTCTGTTGAGAATCACCCGCCAAAATACTTCGAGTCGCAAACAAATTCAGCAATTGGTGACGGACAACGTTAAACAAAAAGAGGATGGCGGGCGCGCCTATACACCCACGGGACCCGGATCCGGTCGGGTGAAGGCATGAATGGTCTGAAGATAGAATTCCCTTCGTGCGCGCGTTCATGAGTCCTTACAGTCTCCCCGTGATACGGTAACGGTCTCCGAACTAGCTTCGCAAGTGTCGGTTTGTGGAACGACCAGTCGAAACACACCCGGCACAAACCTCGCTGCGGGATCGGAACTGTTTTCAGATGCACCAACCTATATCCTCTTCGGAATTTTCAACGTTCCCACGCCTCTATTCATAATCCGGTGATATCCGCAAATCGGCGGAGCCAATTCACCGGTGCCATGAGTTCCTCCAATTGCGGACGCACGCGTTCGAGAACTAATTGCCGGAAGAAGTCTGGCTCAAAGAGAACTTCCAGAACCGCCGCTCGGAACTCCGCTACAGAGCAGGGATCGGAGATTAGCAGGCGATTGAGCGGCGGTTGGCCCAGGAACAAGCGGCTGGCACCGCCGGGCGACGCAATGACTGGTGTGCCACAGGCGAGCGCCTCCGCAACCACTAATCCAAAAGACTCATATATCGAAGGACAAACAGAAAAATCCGCCGCACCGTACAGCCTTGGCAATTGCTCGTGGGACACATCCTGAAAGACGTGGAGATTCGCATTTCCCTCCATATCAAGAGGAACCTCTCCCCGCAACGCCAGTAGCCACCTAACTTGCGGAAGCTGTTCAATAAGTTGCCGCATCAACGAGAAATTCTTAACTGGTTGTAGGCTGCCTACAAATAAACCTACAGGTTTATCGTCAGATAAGCCAAGTTCCGTGCGGCAAGCTAAACGGTTCATCGGCCTGAAATGCGTTGTATCGAGTGGGCAATAGGCCGTAGGAGCTTCGCGGTCAAAAAACAGTTTCACCTCTTCCCTGGTCTGGTCAGAGTTGCAAAGCGTTAAATTGCCCCGGCAGCTGGCCCTCTCCAGCACCATGGAATCCCACCATTTCATTTTGAGATAGCCTCTCCAAGCAAGCAGGCGGCGGGTCGCCTCGGCTTGGCCTCGATAGGTGCCATGGCAGAAGTGAAGTTTCTTCGCAGCCCTGGGTAAACCTCGCACCGGATACCAACCTATAGTGGAATTCGATACGATAGCTACCACTTGGTCATCGAGAACTTTCTGTACGCGTCTGCCAACATACCATCCCAAAAGTGCATCCGTTGCGTACCGTGCGAACCGATTTGACAGTTGACGCAATCGCGCGGGCAGGCAATTGTCCCGATGGAAGAATTCAACCAAATAGCCATTAGCTTGGAGTCCATTTGCCAGCACTCGAATAAAATGTTCCATCCCACCGCCCTGCTCAGGCGGTTCGATTGTAAGAATGAGTATCCGCCGCGTCATTTTACTGCGGCCAGCCCATGACCATGACCATGATTCTCCATGATGCCGCCCAAAATCGTTTCGGGAGGCCAACTCTTCTTGTAAACACCACGCCAAGTCTCCACGATCTGCCGAGCTTCCGTCAACCACGTGAACCAATTGGCATCCAAGCATTCTACCCGAGGCGTTTCCACGACACTGGGGGGAAGCTCAGGGAGCTTCGCGCAAAACGACAGCGCGGTTTTTGCGGAGTCAGTGTCTGGTTCTGAGTTGCCGAACGCGGATGCGAGCAGAAAGGTAAAATAAGCCGATAGATTTCCATCGGAGCCTCAAAATTCTCGACACAAGGGAGCTTCGTTACGTAAAAAGTTCTCCAGTGCTTCATGGGCGACGCGAGCGCTGCAGACACCTGTGTGTGCCTGCGCCTTCCACCTACTTTGTCTGCGGTTCCCACATATTATCTCGATTTAATGTGACCACCCGCGGCTCGAACTTGATTTTTTCGCCCTCCTATCGCCCGACAGCGAACCATAGTTTGCGCAATTATGTTCGAGGATCACAGATCACACGAAGAGGCCATGTTCCGACCTGATGCCTTGCGAACCACAAACGCTGCCGTTTGGAGGATGTGGACATCTTCGGAGTAAGATTTGCTTCGACTTTTCCCAACTGGCAGAAAAAACCGAATCTGCTAGAATAATTTAAAGAATAATGATGATGCTGCGGGTCTTATAGAATTGAGGGGAGGACACGATGATAGGTCTTCATGGTCGCAATCCCCTTGCGAAGAAGACCCTGCCGCGCAAAATTCTTCAAATATCAGACTATGTCATGCTCCTATTTTTCAATGAAGACCTGTCTAGAGCTGCCGAGCACTGGCGGGTCCGGCAGCAACTATGCATAAAGAACGGGTCCTAGTTACTGGCGCTGCCGGATTTATCGGATCCCACGTCGTTGAGCATTGCCTGAGGTCAGGCTTCGAGGTGATAGCGACCGATGACCTCTCCGGCGGTTACCGCGAAAACGTTTCGCCGGGAGCGATTTGGGTTCAGGGTAATCTTCGGTCTGAGGATTTTGTAAAGCAGTTATGGAACAACGGTCCCATCGACCACGTGTACCACATCGCTGCCTACGCAGCAGAAGGGCTGTCGCACTTTATCCGCCACTACAACTATGAGACCAACTTGGGAGCGAGCGTCAATCTGATCAACCAGAGCTTGATCCATGAGGTCAAGACCTTTGTGTTCACATCGTCGATCGCCGTTTACGGGAAGAACCAACTGCCCATGACAGAAGATCTGTCTCCGAGCCCAGAGGACCCATATGGGATATCCAAGCTAGCCGTCGAGTTAGATCTAAAGGCAGCGCACGATATGTTCGGGATGGAGTTCATCATTTTTCGACCGCACAACGTCTACGGTCCCAGGCAAAACATCGCGGACCGTTATCGCAACGTAATAGGAATCTTCATGAGCCAGTTGTTACGGAACGAACCCATGACGATTTTCGGAGATGGCCTTCAAACCCGCGCATTTTCCTACATCGATGACGTTGCGCCAGTGATCGCGAGGTCGCCACTGGTCAAGGAAGCGCGAAATTGCGTGTTCAACCTTGGAGCGGAAGAACCCTGCACCGTGCTTCGTCTTGCCGAATACGTGGCAAGCGCTATGGAAAAGCCTTGCAAGGTCGTGCACCTCGACGCTCGTAACGAGGTCACTCATGCGTTTTCCGAGCATTCGCGCGTAAAACGAGTGTTCGGGGATACACAACCCGTGGGCCTTGAGGAAGGATTGAAACGCATGGCCGCTTGGGTCAGGAACTCCCCAAAATTGGCACCCATTACGTTCCCCAGCATCGAGGTCCGAAAAAGGCTACCTGCATCGTGGTCCGCGTAACCAAGTAGGACTACAATGCCCCCTCAAATGTCGGTATCTGTAATTGCAAATAACTTCAACGGTGAGCGGTTCCTTCCAAGACTGCTCAGCTCGCTCCGCGCGCAGCGCGGCGTGACTCTAGAAATCATCGTTGTCGATCGTCACAGCACGGACAAGTCGTTGGAAATTCTGAGCCAGCAGTCGGGCATTACCGTCGTACATGCGCCTCCAGAGTTGGGCCTAGCGGCCGGCTATGCTGCAGGGGTCCCGAAAGCAGCGTGCGGGAATTTGTTCTTTTGCAACGAAGATATGTGGTTCGATCCTGACTGCCTCTATAGCCTCGGGAAGCAGATATCGCGAGAAAGGCGAATCGGAATTGCCGATCCTTGGGAGTGGGATTATCACGGGTCGAAGGTGACTCACATGGGTACGCGAGTGAAGCGCAAATGGGATCCTGGTTCCGTGCTGCCGACCTGGAAGTTCGAACAGTCGCCCCACATCGCAAGTGGCGAGCTGACGGCAATGGCTTGTGCAGGCGCGATGATGATCGACCGGTCCGTATACGAAGAGATTGGTGGTTGGGATACGTCTTTCTTCCTTGACTTCGAGGATGTGGATCTGTGCATTCGCGCGTGGCAGAGGGGCTGGTATTGCGTAGCGGTGCCAGAGGCAAAAGTTTTTCATGCGGTGGGGATGTCGAATTCAAACGTCCTGCCCGCGGTGAGAACCACTGTGGGCAAAAGGCGTTACGTATGGAGCTCCTCGAACTGTATCATGGTTGCCGCGAAGTACTTTCGATGGAGATCCGTCTTGCTCGCTGTGCTGGCCAGGATTGACCGATTCCTGAGAAATTCGATCAAGCTCCGATTCAAGCTCGCTTTTCTTGACCTCGAATCGCTTTGGTTGAGCGTTAAGCGATTGCCGCAAGCTCTGCGGTTCCGACGATCCAATCGAGTATGGAGCCACAATCGACCGGGCGAGGACTTCTTTCTCGATCCGGCGTTTCGGCCACGAGCTTCTGACATTCGGGAAGAAATCGGCGTTAAACACGAGGGTTAATGTCAAAGGACACTCCGCAGTTGCCCATCGCGCTTGGTAACCCGGTATCGTCCTGACGTCCTAGGTCAGATTCTATCGAGCTTTAGAGCACATCGTACCCAACGATATGAGATTGTAAATGTTTCCATTCCGTGATGCGTTTCAACCTTCAACGTCATTGGTCACCCAGAACCGGCCAACGAGAGAGTCCGCGACACTGACTCCGACGAGAGCCCTCATAGGCTCTTTCGGCATGAGCAATGTCTTGAGCGAAGAAGAAAAAACAACAAGTCTTGGCATTGGGGAAGCTCGGATGGCCCGTACGGCGCATCGAGCAAGCCACGGGTATGCGTCGAGAAACAGCAGTAAACAGCAGATACTTTACCTTTGCCGCGCGACCGTTTGCGTCCCGAGTCGTTGCGGGTGCAGCTCCATCGGAATCAACAAAGGGGTTCGCTCCTCCACTTTTGGCGGGATATTCCCCTCCCGGATCGAAGTAATTATCGAGTCTATTCAGAAACTTTTCGCACGGCCACGATTTCAGCACGCGCCTTAGGCGCTCACAATCTTCGGCGAGCTGTGGGCATCCGCGTTTTTTCAAGTGGTGCACCCCTTGATGTGGCCCGTGTTGAGATGCGCAAAGAGCACCGTACAGCCGACCTTGTGGTCGACTCCATCATGCAGCACTCGATCCACTTTGGTCGCCTGAGAGAGAAAACGCACTACTGCCATATTAAAAAGTCTGCTCATATCAGAAAATGGTAAATATCGCCTTAGCCTTTGCTGGTAGGAGCTTGTCTGGGAAATCCGGCGTAGTATCGTATGATTCCAATGATTCGGAATCACAAGATGTTCGGACCGGAAAGAGAACGAGAGATTGCTCAGTCCGGGACTTGAATGATTTCCTCTCTTCCGGAGATTCGGACCGTAGAATTCTGCGATAACGGCATTGCCGCGAGACAGTAATAGGTGAAAGCGAGACGGTGATAACGTGGACGACGTAGGAAGGCCGACTCAGAGACCTTCGAGCAGAGCATGACTAAAGTATCGACTCCTTCAGTTTGTAACGAGCGAATCTATGCGGGCAGCAATCGGCCTCTCTTGCAGTTGATAACCCACTTTCCGGCGGGTGCCGCCCTGGACTGTGGCTGCGGAACAGGGGGTAACGCTCGCGTATTGAGCCAAAAGGGCTGGCGGGTCACCGGAATCACCGTGAGTCCTCGCGAACTGGAGATGGCATCGGAGTGTTGCGATGCTGTCTTGCTGGGTGATCTGAATTCTGGCATTCCGAAGGAGACGGGCGGGCCGTTCGATCTCGTCGTCTTTTCGCACGTGCTTGAGCATCTCCTTCGGCCAGAGGTCGCCCTTCACGATGCTCGCCGGCTGCTCAGTCCTGACGGGCGCATTATTGTTGCCCTGCCAAACGTGCTCTACTGGAGGCTGCGAATGAAGTTTCTGTTCGGCGAATTTAAATACGAGCCCACCGGAATCATGGACGAAACGCACGTGCGCTTTTACACGTTTCACAGTGGAATGGAGCTGCTGCGGTCCAACGGGTTTGAGGTCTTGTCAACCCTCGGGGACGGCGACCTTCCTCTTCCATTTGTCAGGCGTTTGTTCCCAGCGCTCGGCCGGCTCCTGGATCCATGGGCTTCCCGGCTGGCCCCGGGCTTGTTTGGTGCGCAAATCCTTTATGTTGCAAGAGTTGCTCAGCAATGATTTCATCGAAGGTATTGTAGCTTGCTCACAGGTGGACGCTACCTCTGCATTGTCATTTCCGACGAGGATCGAACGCTCGGACCTCCATCTCGCAAGGCAAATTCAGGATGCCCTGGAATTCGTCCCCAGTGTTTGACGTGGGTTTGGTTCCTACCACCAGCTCGGGAAGCGCCCACCATCCATCAGTCCATTGATGGCCGTCGTAAACTCCTGCTTTCCAGCGATATGCACCCGGCTTGATAGGGAGCATGGGGAGATGATGGAGAAACTCAAATATGCCGGGTTGCAATCCGGACAGTTCGAAAAGCCCATGCCAGATGATCCTTCCGGCATCGTCAAATAGCAGGATTGCATAGCTTCCCTTCAGAATTGGTTCCGGCAAGTGGATCACCACACGGAAGGAAACGGGATCAAAATGCTGGAGAACGTTTGACGGCGCATCATCCTCAACGACGAACTCCCATTTGAGAAACTGTATACCATGGCCGTCAGTCTCCTGTTGTGTATGCACCTCGGCGCGGTCCGTGAAAGCCCTCTCGTAGGCGGAGACGACATCGAGGGTCGGTCCGTCCTGCTTGATGACGCCCCGGTCGACCCAGATCACACGTTCGCACAGCCGCCGGATCTGGCTCATCTGGTGACTTACGAACACGATGGTGCGACCGCCCTTGGACACTTCGCTCATTTTTCCAAGACACTTCTTCTGGAATTCTAGATCGCCTACCGCCAGCACCTCGTCTACCAATAGAATGTCGGGTTCAAGCTGAGCAGCGACGGCGAAAGCCAGACGCATTTGCATGCCTGTGCTGAAATGTTTGAGCGGCGTATCGATAAATTGCCCCACTTCTGCGAATGCTATAATCTCGTCAAACTTCTTCGCGATTTCACGCTTTCCCATACCCAGAATGGCCCCGCTCAGGAAAACGTTCTCGCGGCCCGTGAGCTCGGGATGGAAACCCGTGCCGACCTCAAGCAAGCTGCCCATGCGCCCATGAACATCGGCGAAGCCGATGCTCGGACGTGTGACGCGTGAAAGGAGCTTGAGCAGCGTGGTCTTGCCAGCTCCATTGCGGCCAATGAGGCCAACGATCTCACCTTCCTGAATGTCGAAGGAAACGTCGCGAAGCGCCCAGAGCTGCTCACGGCTGCGATTGTTGCTGCTTCGACGGTTCCATCCGAAAAGCCGCCGAGGCGCATTCATCGCGTTCGCGAGAACGTCACGGAGTGCGAGGTACCGCGCGCGCTCGCCGATTGTATAGCGCTTGCCGAGCCCCACACTGTGAATGACCATTTTACGCATCAGCTAAACCACGTCCGCTATCGTCGACTCCATCTTGTTGAAGTAAAGCAATCCGCCAAACAGAATCACAAACACCATGCCGGCGGATGCCAAAAGCACCAAGTCGGGCGGCCTCCCCTGCCGGTAATCGCCCATCGGAAACCCTCGATGACACCGATCATCAGCTTCAATCCATCCAGTGGCGAAAGCGAACATCCAGAATTCCCCCTTGCTACGGCCGGAACCGCTTGCAGCGCCGATCAATGCCGCGATGCGTAAGGTATAGAGCCAAATGCTCGGCCCTACGTCGATAATTGTCATGCCTCTTATAATATTTTCTGAGAGCTATTCCCCGATGATTGATTCGTTCTTGCCCAACACAAGGTCGTAGCAAAAGGGTTATTCAGCCGAAGGTAAAATAGTTCCTGAGCGGGTTTTGTTTTTACGATCGAGGAGCGCAGGCCATAACACTGATGGCCAAGCCGCTTTCTGAGAGGCATCGACAAGCCTATCGTCGACGGAACCCCTACTGTGTTCTGCGGCGCCGCCAGGAGCCATCGAAACAGCATTCGTGAGGGCAGGAGCATTGAGGAGGTTCGGATAAGAACATTGCTCGATTTTTTCAGCCACGCCTTCAAGCTCATGACTATCCGAGAGTCAACCTTGGTCAGGGAGCTACTTCTTCGTGTGACATCGAGAAGAATCGACAGGCAAATTATGGCATATATTTTCGACTATTGCTGCGCAATTTACGTGACAGCGCGGGCCGGTAATCGCAAAAATATAGGTAATTCCCTCTTTCCTTCAACGAACTCGTATTCGCTTGTGTTCGTAAAGAGGGGATCATGATCAGCCGCAGGATTTGCCGCGCAAGGATCCTTTTTTTGAACGGTCTCAGGCTGGATCGTCAACGACGACACCGGCAGCCTACTTGTCGCTGCCATCGCCGTGATCGGATTTGTCTCATTGGTCTTAATCGCGAAAGACTGGCGCAGCATGCGCGATCTCACTAGAATTAAGCTGTGTTATAAATTAAGCGAAATGGAGCGATTTGTTGCTAATTCCTGAGTGGATGAAACGTAATCCGGTGTATCCTCGCGGCCGCAACGCAATCCTTTCGTTGATCGGCTCGCCACGTTTCTACAATCCGTTGTCAGCCATAAGACGCTGCGTTCCCGAGTATGAACAGGTGTCAAACGTTGAATCGCTAATTCGCAACATACGTGTGATCGAAGAAAAAGAGGGCCTCACAATCTGGCGTACTCCACTTGGAGATTTTGCCACGCCGAGTACCCAAATACTGGAAAACATCGCATTCCTTATTGATGAGTTTTGCAGAAATGTTTATCTATGTGGCCCTGTCCATATCGCTACCGGTTCGGTTGTACTGGATATCGGTGGAAATGTCGGACTCTTTGCCAAACAAGCCATATGTTTAAGCGCTCGCCAGGTTATATGCGTTGAACCCGTCCCAGAAAATATCCGCGCCCTCCGCAGAAATCTCGCATCCGAGCGTTCAATGAATCAAATAACAATACTAGCTAAGGGGGCATGGGACAAAGTCGACGATCTTCGTATCCGAGTCGACCCAAAACATCCCACCAACAGTTCCTGCGTTGAAAATCTCTCGGAGAGGGATACTTATGAAATTACCATCAATGTTGAACCGATTGATTTGATGGTGAAAGAGTTGGAGTTATCGTCTGTAGATTTTGTGAAAATGGACATAGAAGGCGCCGAATTGCGAGCACTCCAGGGAGCTAGAGAGGTCCTGGTTCGCTATAAGCCGCAGCTCGCTATCGCGGTAGAGCACACATCTGATCGGCTCCGAAATGCCGGTCTCGTACGAGATCTAGTCCTAAGTATCAATCCTACATATCGATGCATTCCCGGACCGTACTCCATCAGCAATCAATGGACGCTCTTGCCCGATATTTTGTATTTTAAATAATTGATTAGTATTCGATAAGGAGTTCCATTTCCCAAACTGGATGCAGCGGCCTAAATCCTAAGTCTTGTTTTCCGAGACTATCAACCATCCGAAAAGCCGCCGAGGCGCATTCATCGCGTTCGCGAGAACGTCACGAAGTGCGAGGTACCGCGCGCGCTCGCCGATTACATAACGCTTGCCGATCCCCACACTGTGAATGGCCACTTTATGCATAGGCTAAACCACGTCCGCTATTGTCGACTCCATCTTGTTGAAGTAAATCAATCCGCCAAAGAGCATCACGAGCACCATGCCGGCGGATGCCAAAAGCACCAAGCCGGGTGCCGTCCCCTGCCCGGTAATCGCCCATCGGAAACCCTCTATGACACCAGTCATGGGATTCAATCCATAAAGCCAGCGCCAGCGTAAGGGGACGAGCGAAGCAGGATAGGCGACGGGTGAAGCGAACATCCAGAACTGGACGAGGAAGGGCACGATATACCGGACGTCGCGGTAAATCGCGTTGAGCGCGGACACCCACAGGCCGACGGCGAGGGCGGTGAGCACCGCGAGAAGCAGCAACACGGGGAGCCACAGCGCGGCGAGTGTGGGCTTAATGCTATATATGGCCGTTACAACGAATAGGACCACGAAGCCTATGGCGAAGTCCACTAAGCCCGAAAAAACGGCAGAGAGCGGGAGGATAACGCGAGGGAAATAAACCTTGGTGATAACGCGTTGATGGTCTACAACGACGTTGGTGCAGCTCTGGAGTGCCGTGGAAAAATATGCCCAGGGAACGAGCGCGGAGAAATAAAAAACGGGATAGGGGAGACCGTCGGAGGGGAGCCTGGCGAGACGGCCGAAGAAAAGGGTGAAGACACCCATGGTCATTACTGGCTGTAGGACGACCCAGGCGATGCCGATAACTGTCTGCTTGTAACGAACCTTGACGTCGCGCCAAACGAAGAAGTACAAAAGCTCGCGGTATTGCCAAACTTCGTTGAGGCGCAGTTCGAGCCAGCCGCGCGGAGGCTCGATGCGCAAGATGGATGGGGCGCCGGAATTTCGCGGGAGTTCAACGTTGGAATGCATGACTGAGGCCACGGGTACGGAAAAAACTCCAAAAGGGTTGGATAAGTCCTTGATCAGAGTAACAGAAATACGGGCGGTGAATCTTCCCTCGTGGCCGGTAAACGACACCGACGCCTGGCTTCCCGATCGCTGGAAAAAAGCCCACGCTGCCAGGTGCGAGACTTTGGAAATACCTTCTCTCGATTCCTGAAAACTGAGTTTTGAGTATCGATTGCCCTGCAAGACATGGCCATCACCGATCGCAGGATTGGAATTTGCCAAGCTGAGTGAACGGGGATCGCGTTATTTCCCTATCCTTATAAGCTTGAGGTGGCCGCCGGACCCGGCCCTTTGCAACGACTGTGGCCGCCGACATTTTCGACCAGTGCCCCCGAAAAACGATTAAACGACTGGCGTAAAATTCAGTTAACTCTATAGACTCGCTGATTCTCGGCTTCAAAAACTAAGACGAGTCCAGGTAGATTGGAATTGACTTGGAACGAGGACAATTCCGAGTTAACGTCCATCACATGCGAGACAATTAGCCGGTGCTCTCGTGCCATTTCAAGTGCCTCTAAGCTGTTAGGACCGCCTGGAAGAGTTCGTTCACCCCACTGGCCCACTGGTTTTACATAGTTCTTATCTAAGTAGTAAGGCGTAACACTTCGGTCCAAAATTAGGACTCTGCGAACTGATGGTTGGGAGTTCAAATATTCGAAACTAGCAAAGTAAGGAATCGAACCCTTTTGCTTAACCGCAGCGTACTTCGCAGAGAAGACGGTTTTTATATCATCAATGTTTGCTCTTTCGACCATGAACAAACCATAAGAGCAGGAGATGAAGACAACGACTCCAGCAAAATACTTCAATAACTTTCTTTGGCTAGCAAGAGCCTCATGCCAGCCGAGAACAGAAAAGACAGCGCCGAGGACATAAACGTGAATAAGAAAGCGAGACTCTTGTTGTGTGAAAAACCATGCTGTGGTTAACAGAAACATCAAAGGAATGAGCATCTTTGCAAAGTTGTTTCTGCGGGACCAAAGGATTCCAGCCGGCGCCAGCGCAAAGGGGCAAAGGCCGATACCTCCCCCCCCGTGGAAATTGGATGTGTGATAAGTCAGATTGAACGGCAAGAGCAGAAAGGCGAGGAATCCACGGCCCAACCCCATTCCTCGTTGTCGAATATATGCGTGAAATTGAGAAATCGCGTCCGGTGGAAGATATTGGGGAGAACAGATCAAAGCATATCCGGGTGGCGGTGGATAGATTGGGCATCCTAACTGAATCCAGTTCCTTATGTAATATGGCGAACCAAGCAAAAAAGCGACCGCCATCGCGACGGCGAGCTTTCCTGCGATGCAGTCCGCGTGTAAACCTTTTCGATTGAGATTTAGCAATACCACGCAAACAACAAGAGCAGGAACAGCGAGAAGGCCGGTATACTTGGTTCCCAAGGCGAACCCGCAAAAAATTCCGAAAGCTGCCCACTCCCGAAGATTGTTGGCATCAAATCCGATGCGCGCGGCGGTAATTACAAAGGCAGCGAAAATCGCGTCAACAAAACATCCGTGCGCACTGTTATATACAGCTGGCATTGTGGCAATGACTGCGGCCACCCACCACGCCTCGGTGTTATTAAGTCCTGAACGAATTGCAACAGAACCAGCAATGGCTAGCAACAATCCGAACGTCAGAAAGCCGGAGAAATTTGGGGCTCTACTGCCCCCTATGCTCCATAAAACTGCGAAAAGAGTCTCTGGAATTTGGGGGAATGCGGTATGACAGTTGTCGAGGACAGGTCGGATAATACCATCCCTGAGCCAAACCTTTGGCCCAAGCAGGTGGTAAGAAACCGTATCGTTACCCCAATCTCCTGTGACCTCGGCGAGTCCCGAGATTGCCATGAACACCAACAGGGAGCCGATGATTATGGCCGGTATCGCGGGAATCTTGGGATTGTCTGAAGTAGACTTGGTCTGTTTTGCAAGAATTCTGCGAATTGATGCGATGCCAAATGCAATTGCAACCGCTAGTGTTATGCGAATGGATCGTTGCGTAAAGGAGAACTGTCCTACGATGAATAGAACAGTCGACAGCGTTCCAAAGCCACCAAGTAAAACGATTGCGATGCGCTCGAACCACCGATATCTACAGGAAAGTAATAAGCCGACCCATGTACCTGCTCCGAACGCACTAATTGTGACAATGCTCAACCCAAGTATCGCTCTAACAGCCAGCCAACCCATACGCTATAAGCTCTTCCAACGTGAATACAGGTGGTGGAATAATCGGGAGTCAAGGACTCTCAATAGCAAAAATACCGTGAGGGCAGTTGCTATCCAAATCTCGAAGATTATCTCGTGAACGCGGCCAAGTTTTAATGAATCGGAAGCCCTTGAGATTTGACCAGGTTTAAGATTCGGAATGTTGTCGTCCATTTCAATTTTGTTACACACCGGAGTCAAATCTCCAGAATTGCCCGTCAAATTTCACCTCTGTTGAGCATTCCGATGCACGTAATAACAGAGCGTATAGAGTACCACCGAGGAACGAGGTTTGGATTCCCCGTCCGGAACCTGTTAGTTCCTTCTGGTGCGGTGTATCACTTTTCCCCGCCCTACAACCACATTCACTCGTGCTGTGCTATTGCATGAAAATAGCACAAGCCCATTCTTGCTTGCTTCTGCTGCATCGCTTACTCGCCGTGCCAGCGGGCACCCTGGCTCTCCTCCCAGCCGAGCGGACATTCCCTTGAGCCTCTTTTCGCTGAAACAATTCAACCGCCGTAGAGGGATACGATTTGAGTTGGCTCTTCCAGTGAGTGCACAATTCTTGGTGGCGATAAATGGCCATGTTAGCATGAACGGATAGCTTTGACTTTACGAGGAACAAATTGCTCAAAGGTGTTGAATCTTGCGCAGTTACTCCAAATGTTGGCATGCTCAGGGACTGCCAGCGATGGGTCGCTTTGCTCGGTCGCCAGGATGAGCCGACCGACGCGCTGGAGGACTACTGCAATCTCCTCGCACAGTCGCTTCATAAGAGGAAATATTCACTCGAAATATCACGCATTGCTTGGGCTGAACAGGGCTGGCGCCGGGCCTTGAAGGATACCGAGAAACGACTCAAGGAGCAGCGGAGCGGTTGGGCGTTAGTGCAATACACGCCGTTGGCCTGGTCGCGGCGAGGTTTTCCGCTGCGCTTTGTTAGCGTAATCCACGGCCTGAAGGACGCCGGTATCAATGTTTTGATCGTATTTCATGACCCGGAGCCTTTCGGCGGCCGTCGATGGAGGGACCGTTTGCGGCGGCGTGTACAGCTGGCCGTGATACGGCGTGTGGCTCGGTTGGCTGATAGAATTGTCAGCACCATTTCACCGGATCGCGTGCCCTGGATGCAAGACCCGGAGATTCGAGCGAAAACGCTCCTGTTGCCAGTTGGCAGCAATCTCCCTGTGACACAACAAAAGACCCAGAGAGATGGGAATCGCGTCCCCATGATCATTGTGTTCGGATTCAGTAATCTCTCATCCGAGACCTCCATGATTGCCTGGGTGCTCTCTCGCGCCGCTGAGATCGTGGGGCCGCTACATTTGACTGTGTTCGGGCGCGGGGCGAAAGTCGCGAGCCGGATGCTGCTGCCCTTGCTCGCGGACAGTGCCGTGGAGCTGGAGGGTCTTGGAATCCTTGAAGGGAAAGTGGCCAGCAGCCTTCTCACGAATGCCGATGTTCAGCTTTTTGTGCGCTCGGGCCTTTCATCACGGCGAGGCAGCGGGATCGCGGGGATTGCTTGCGGGCTGCCCATCATAGGATTTTCTGATGCCGAGACCGCCTTTCCCATCACCGAGGCCGGAGTGCGGCTGGTACCCGTGGGAGATCGAGAAGGCTTGGTTCGCGAGCTCGTTCTGGTCTTGAAACAACAAACCCTGCGCGAAACGCTGCGGCGGCGCAATTTGGAAGCGACCGAGCGGTACTTTTCGTGGGACCGCATCGCCGATGGTTACCTTTCATTTCTTCGGACGAGTTGATGATCAGGGATTTTGCCGACTTCGACGACGGAGCTACACTTGCGGCCGATATTTGCATTGTGGGCGGAGGAGCGGCTGGAATCACCATTGCACGGGAGTTTATAGGCACTCGCTTTAGCGTGCTTATGCTGGAGGCGGGTGGCTTAGAAGCCGAAGAGGAAACTCAGAAATTGTACGACAGCGAGGTGGTCGGGCTCCCCCACACTGGGGTTCATGAGGGGCGCGCGCGAGTCTTCGGCGGGACGACAACGCTGTGGGGCGGGCAAGCACTGCGGTTAGACGCTTTCGATCTGCAGAAACGAAGCTGGGTCCCGTTCAGCGGCTGGCCCATTTCTCGTGAGGAACTCGAACCCTTTTACGACCGGGCGGACCAAGTGCTCCAGCTTGGCGCCCGCATCCCTTACCGCGACCTTTGCGCAGCGTTCGGGCTTCAGGCTCCTGAGTTCGATCCCGCCCGGCTTTACATGGAATGCTCGCAATGGAGTCCCAAGCCGAATTTCGGCACGACCTATCGCCAGGAACTCAGGAGCGCGTCCAATATCTTGGTGCTTTTGCACGCGAACGTCACTTCGGTCATCACGAATGACTCCGCCGTGGAGGTAGAGAAAATTGAGTTTCGAACCCTAACCGGAAAACAAGGAACGGTAAAAGCTCACGTCTACGTAATTTGCTGCGGAGGAATCGAAACAGCGCGCTTGTTACTTGCTTCGGACCGTGTGGAACGGCAGGGCCTTGGAAACAAACACGATTTGGTGGGCCGCTTCTTTCAGGAGCACATCCATATACGGTTTGGCGATCTCCTGACAAATGGGCGCAAACGCCTGCAGGACTATTTCGAGTCCTTCTACAGAAGTGGACTGAAGTATTTTCCTTTCATGGCACTAAGCCAGCGATTGCAGGCCGAAAAGCGTCTCCTGAGCGTTCACGGGTCCGCGATGTTCGACGACACACAGAATTCCGGGATTGTGGCCTTAAAACAGTTGTTTAGAATGCTCAGCCGTGGAACCAAGGGAGGGCCTGGGGACCTGCGGCGTTACGTACGCGATGCGCTGACGAGCCCGGGTGATTTGTGCCGTTTGGGATATCGTTTCTACATCAAGGAGCGTTCGGGAACTCCAAGACATGGCCCCATCTACATCGGGGCGCAGGCTGAGGTCGCGCCCAACCCGGATAGCCGGATTATATTGAGCGATACCCGCGACCGCCTGGGAATGCGCAGGCTCAAGCTAGATTGGCGCATCGGAGAGCTAGAGCGCCAAACGCTTTACGAATACATCAGGACCGTTGCCGGTGAGTTCGAAAGGCTCGGACTTGGCACGTTCGATCTGAGCCAGGCTGCACTGCTAGACGATTCTGTGGCCTGGGTCCGGATGGCGCATGATTCCGCCCACCACATGGGAACGAGCCGAATGCATGAGAGTCCTCAACAAGGAGTCGTTGATCCGGACTGCAGAGTTCACGGAGTAGCGAATCTGTACATCGGAAGCAGCGCGGTATTTCCCACTTGCGCACACTCCAACCCGACCTTGACGATACTTGCGCTCTGCCTACGAATAGCCGACCGGCTCAAGGGCGTCCTGCAAGAAGGCTCGAGTTCGTATTCGGCATGACACCAATGGGCGAAACACGTAATACGGAGATTGCCGTAGCGAGGTTTGCCGTCAGAACTCCGGCAGTCGGCTTCGGTTGCGGCTCGCTGACGGGCACTGGTCTAAGCAACGCCAATCAGGTTCTTGAGGCAGCGTTTGACGCAGGGGTGCGTCACTTCGACACCGCCAGGTATTACGGCTATGGCGAGGGGGAAGGGATTCTTGGGAGATTTCTGAGGGGCCGCCGGTCTGCCGTAACGATTACGACGAAGTTCGGTATCGAACCGCCGCTGCGAACTACAGCGCTTAATTTTGGACTGTATTTCGGCCGCCGAGTCGTGCGGTTTCTACCTGCCGTCCGTAGATTTCTTCAACTCAGAACACAGTCGCTTGTGAAAAGTGGTGTGTTCAGCGTGCAGCAGGCTCAGCAAAGTCTCGAAACGAGCCTTCGCGAACTCGGCACTGATCATATCGATTTCTACCTATTACACGATTATATCGTCGGCGAACATCATCCGGACGAGCTGCTCACGTTTCTGGAAGGCTGTGTGAAGGCGGGTAAGATCCATTCGTTTGGAATCGGAACCGGTTTTGAACACGTTATGCAGGCACTGGAGCGGCAGCCACGGTTGTGCAGCATTCTTCAGTTTCAAAATAGCGTTCTCACGAGGAACTGCGATCGTTTGCCCCAGCACAATCCGGATCGGCTGGTGATCACGCACGGAGCACTCGGCGGGAGTTATCGCTCGATCCTAACTTTCCTCGAGGCGCGGAAGGATGTGGGGAAAGACTGGGCGGCAAAGCTCGGTTGCCACCGTTTGGACGAGGCTACGCTCTCGGCGTTGATGCTCAAATATGCAGGAGACGCAAACCCGGGAGGGCTGGTGCTTTTTTCTTCGCGAGATCCTGCGAGGGTGCGAGGGAATGTGAAGGCTGTTTTGGAACCAGATTTTTCGCCCGCTCAGATTGCCATGTTCAGAGAACTTGTGAACCAAGAGTCTCCGCGAATTGTGCCTCCTCGCTAACCTCCGATCGCTGGCTGAACCGGCGTGCCCGTCACGCCCCTGAAACCAACAAGGCGGTAGATTTCGTCACCAGCCGTTTCCCTGAGGGTCGAACCCAAAAAGCTAATGGTCGCAGTCCGATTCAAAGTATTTGTAAGCGCAATTCTGGTTCTTGGTCCACCGTGCTCTGAATATTTCCCCATCCAATACAACCCGAAAGGGCGACTGTACTACTTCTATCAGTCCCAGCAGTCCTCAGATCCAATTGGGGCAAGTCGATGGTTCTGTGATGGTCAAATACAATTCGGATTAGTGAATGAGATTTTGTAGAACTCCGAGTACACTGATTATGTGGCTCCAGATGTAAACAATTGCAGCCATCCGACACCCTTGCCGCGGTGCAGCATGCCAACGAAGAGCTTCAACACGACGCCCGGAATGGTCAAAGAACATCAAGAGATTTCATCCTAATCCCATATTGGCCATGTTCCTTGGAGCGGGAGGCAGCGGTGGGCAAATCTGAGCACTCACCCAGCGTGGTAACATGAGAAACAAGCGGCTTGATGTATTGCGGTGTATTGCTGTGCTTCTTGTCATGTTCAATCACGGTGGCATTTGGCCTGCAGCCGCTCACCATGGATGGATTGGCGTCGACTTGTTCTTTGTCCTAAGCGGCTTTCTCATTTCCGGCCTGCTCTTTAGCGAATACAAAGCACGTAGCTCGATCAGTTTCAAGCGTTTCTTTGTCCGACGTGGTATGAAGATCTATCCTGCCTTCTACCTATTTCTATTTCTTGCAGGTGTGGTCTACTATCTGCTTTTTCATCGTCTTTCGCCGCCGACTCACTATCTGGCAGAAGTTTTCTTTGTTCAGAATTATTGGCCCGGAGTCTGGGATCACACTTGGTCACTCGGCGTCGAGGAACATTTTTATATCTTGCTGCCGGCCGTACTGCTCTTGTTGTTGAGAAGATTTCCTGACCAACGAGACCCGTTCCGCGGTCTCCCCTGGATATTTGTTGTGGTCGCGATATTGTGCATTGCATTCCGTGCCGCATCTGTTTGTTTAGGAACGCCGAACTATCGCACCGCTTACGGCGCGTCGCATGATCGCATTGATGCACTCTTCTTTGGAGTGCTGCTCGGCTATTTCTATCATTTCCGTCGCCAGGTCCTCGATCATCTGCTGTACCCAACATGGAATCGCGTCGTCCTCGCCGCGTGCTCCGCAGGTTTGCTTTCGACCGTCTTTTTATTCCCCCGTAACAGCAGGCTTTTCTCCACTTTTGGTTTCACCTGTCTCTATTTGGGATTCGGGGGGGTCCTATTGCTAAGTATTTATCTACAAGGGATTTTACGTGGTAATATAGCCCGCTTCGTGGGTGCAATCGGAACCGGCGCGGCCTACGTGGGAATGTATTCCTACTCGATTTATCTCTGGCACGGCCCAACATACGCGTGGTTTCCGGGATTCGTGAGACGGCTTCTTCACGTTTCTTCCTTTACTGGAAACGAGCGGTTTGCGGTTTCTGTGGTCGGAAGTCTCGTAATTGGGATCACGATGTCAAAGATAGTCGAGTACCCGGTTTTGCGGCTGCGAGATAAGATCTTTCCCGCGCTGCAAGGTGCGTTGGTGGTCCCTTTGGACAAGCCCCATCAAGATGCTCCGATTGCTGCTGCCGCCGGTGCGCTTCCTCCGACCTAAGGAATGAAGGTGGGGTGCGCAGTGCCCCTGCCGTTAAGTGTCTCAGGCAAGCGAATTTTGCTCGCGTCTTTGAGAAGAGTGTAGTATTACTTGAGTTAAGTGTTTGGAAGGGTTAGGTGTCATCGGACATTGAACGCTGGCCTACACATTCAGTCGCGCGCGTTTGTGTGGATTCTCGTCATCCTATTCCTCCTTACCCTTCCTCTCGTCAATCCGTGGGTTCGCGGTGATGGTGTTGGCTACTACGCTTATGCCCGCGCCCCGCTCATCGAGCACAACCTTGACTTTACCCACGACTATCAGGCGGCCAACCAATCCTTCCGCGATGAACGCGTCGATTCCCGTGGCCAGCCTAAGCCGTTCTTCCGCACGCGCACGGGCCATCTCGACAACCATTTCACTGTCGGTCCTGCCATCCTATGGTCTCCGTTCCTGATCCTCGCTCATGGCGGTGTTCTTGTTGCCCGTCTTTTCGGCGCCTCTACTCCGGCTGACGGCTTCTCTGCTCCTTACCGCTACGCCTTTGCCTATGCCACCGCGCTCTACGGCTTTCTTGCCCTCCTCATCGCATTTCGCCTCGCGCGCAAGTATCTTCCTCCCTTGTGGGCTTTCCTGGCGGTCCTCGCTGTCTGGGGTGGGAGCTCTCTGCCGGTGTACATGTATTTCAATCCCTCTTGGTCCCATGCGCATTCCGCTTTTGCCGTGGCCCTCTTTCTTTGGTACTGGGATTCCACGCGAGACCAGCGCTCCTTGTCGCAATGGCTCTGGCTCGGCCTCATCGTTGGCCTCATGCTCAACGTCTATTACCCCAACCTGATGCTCCTCGCCGTTCTCTTCGCCGAAGCTGTTCCGCAATACATTGGTGTTCTTCGCTCCCATGGTGTCTCCTCTCCTTCCTTTTCCCAACTCTTCTCCCGCCACGCTGCTTTTTCACTCGTCGTTTGCCTTTCGCTTCTTCCCACGTTCATCACTCGGTGGATCGTTTACGGCGGCCCTTTCGAAACCGGTTATCTCTCTCTCCGAGATTTCCTCTGGGGTTCTCCCGTTTTTCTCCAGGTTCTCTTCTCCCCCAATCACGGCCTCCTCTCATGGACTCCTCTCATCATCTTCTGTCTTCTCGGTCTCTTCCTCGCCCCTCTCCGCTTCCCGTCTATTGGCGTTCCCTTTCTGCTGGGCGCTGTGGCCTTCTACCTATTCATCGCCTTCTACCCAGATTGGGCGGGCATCTCTTCCTTCGGCAATCGCTTCTTCGTCTCCCTCACTGCCATTTTCATTTTTGGGCTTGCCTTGTTTCTTGATTATTTCGCCGCTTTGGTCTCGCGCCGCCGGCTTGCCATTTCTGTGTCCTGCGTGGGGCTCGCCTGCTTTGTGATTTGGAATCTCGGTATGATTTATCAGTGGGGAAATCACCTCATTCCTGCCCGCGGCCCGATCTCCTTTCTGCAAGCCGCTGATAATCAGTTTCATGCCGTCCCCAGTGAAATATCTTCCAAATTGCGCTCCTACTTGTTTCATCGCGGAGAGCTTATGCGTCAGATCGAGCAGAAGGACATCGAACAAATGGAAAACAATTCCCATCCCTGAGCACTCCGAAGACAATGTGTCACCCTACTGCAGTACCTCGTCCTGGCACGCGCCTGCTTCTCGCGCTGGTATTCATAGAGCTGGCCCAATTTCCTTAGGCCCACCTACGATATTGATAGCCAGGAGAGTCCGGCGTCTCAAGAATGGAAAGCCTAGAAAGCCCTCGAAGTGAGGACCCGCCTTCCTTGGGATGGCAATCGCGGGCGTGGAGTTAATCGACACGTCAATCATAACCGAGCTGACACTATGCCGAAGTGTCAGGCTTAAAGTATCGTTCCCCCTGCAGAGGCGTCTTGGGATCCAAAACATGGAACGGAGTGGGAGCCTCGCCCGCCGAAGTAACTCCCTCGTTCACGAAATGATCTCCATACGCTGGGGTGTCTGTGTCTTGTTGTACTTCGTGCAACTACGCTGAGGAGGCGTCATGATAAGCAAGCCCAGTCGTTTGGCACTTTCGGGGATGGCATTGGTTTGCGCAGCAATCCTTGCTGCCTGCAGCGATTCTACGCCCAGGGTGCAGTTTGTGACCGTTGCCCCGAATAATGGGGAGATTTACGTCAGCGCCACACCGGCTGGGACAGTCAGGGGGGCAGCTCACCATGGCGCTCGCCCCGCTCTGCAAACGCCTCCACCAACGGGAAAGCGCCCTGCGGCCATCATTCCGCCTGTAACCGCCACTTGCGGCTCCCTGCAGTATGCCGCCACCGCTCGTTTCAGCGACGGAACCACAAAAGATGTGAGCAGCACCGCCACCTGGAGTTCCTCAAATAAATCGGTAGCCTCGGTCAGCACCACTGGGCTGGCCACTGGTATCGGCCTCGGCACCACGAATATCGGTGCCACCTTTTCTGGAATCTCGTCCACCACCGAACCTCTGGCGGTGGATCAGCTCAATTCGATCCGCCTCAACCCTACGACCGCTACCGTGCCGCTCGGTGCCAGTCAGTCCTTCGCGGCGATCGGCAATTTCACCTTCGCCTCGGGTGGCTCCCCCAGCGACCTCGACGTCTCCAGCCAGGTGACTTGGGCCAGCAGCAACACCAATGTCGCGACGATCGACAACGCGGGCAACGTCACAACCGTCAGCACAGGTACCACCACCATCACAGCCACCAGCTGCGACGGCATCACGGTCGGCCAGGCCACGCTTGTCGTTGGCGCCGCCGCCGCCACCTCGCTGGTGATTACGCCTGCCACAATCACCATTTCGACCGGCACCACGACACTCTTTACGGCGATGGAGATGTTGAGCAATGGCACCACCCAGCCGCCGGCTAACCCGGTCACCTGGAGCTCTGGCACGACCACGGTCGCCACCATCGATCCAAATAGCGCTGTTGCCTTGGGCATCACCGCCGGCACTTCCACCATCACCGCCACCGAAAGTGTCTCCGGTTTTACAGCTACTGCCACACTCACCGTTCAAGCCGCGGCGGCTAGATTCGCTTACGTCGCCAACACTTCTGGTTCCATCTCCGGCTATACGGTAGATGTAACCGCAGGCACTTTTTCACCCCTTACCGGATCGCCATTTAGCGCCACGACGCCCGGGCAAGTCATCCTTCATCCCTCAGGCGATTTCATGTACTACATGGACTTCGGCGGATCCTTGCATGTGGAAGACATAAACTCAGCCGACGGTTCCCTCAAGGATTCCGGCCAGGTGCCGGTGGTAGCCTCCCCCACTCAGAGCGCAAACGTCGGCGTAATTGATCCCACGGGCCGCTTTATCTACGTCATCAGCGACCTAGGTAACTCGATTTACGGCTTCTCGATTACCCAAACGGCGGCGCCCGCCACCAACGGTGCACTCACTGCCATTCCGGGCATGACCAACTACACCGATGCAACACTGAACTCGCCAACATGGATCATGACCGACCGCACTGGCAAGTACGTGTACGTGGTAAACAACCTCGGTAATAGTGTCAGTGAGTACGCTATCACTCAGACGGGCGCTACTGCGGGCGCGCTGACGCCGCTCGGCACGACGTCAATCCCGACCGGCATTGGCCCTGTCTACGGGACAACCGACGTGAACGGCCACCTCTATGTGGCAAACAATGGGACAACCACGCCGCCCACGCCGCAGTCGGTCTCTGGCTACAGCATCGGCAGCAATGGCCAATTGACCAGTGTTGGGGCGGACTTCATCGTCACCGGCGCGACCGCGACAATCAACGTCCTTACCGATCCAACTGGAAAGTACCTGTACGTTTTGGATGCAGACGCGGCGGGTGGTAATGGCCAGGTCTTTGCGTATAACCTGAATACATCCACCGGTGTGATTGGTTCTCAGATCGGTACGGCCCAACCAACCCAGATTGCCGCGTTCGGTTTGGCTATTGACCCGACAGGCGCTCTGCTGGCCATCGACAATAACCAAAGCAACACCATCTCACTCTTCATTGTCGCAGCTGCGGGCAGCACAACGCCGCCGCCGGGGGGCTTGACGCCAGCCAACCCGCCTACCGCGGCGACTGGCGCAGCGCCGCTGTTCGTGACGTTCTACACCGCTGCCTCGGGCCAATAATCTCGAGCGGTCCTTGTTCGAAGGGGATGGCCTCGGCAATCCCCTCCCTTTTTCCTTCAAATGGGGACAACTCTCGATTGGGCACGAGTGGAACGAAAAAGGCGGATTTTTATTGGGATTTGGTCGGGGCAGAGGGGATGGAACCCACGCTCTTTCCGACCGCCTGGATTCCAACCAGGGAGTCAGAAGGGCCGGGCGAACCAGTCGGTGGACCTAACCCAAAACGCAAGAAATCGGTAAGAGTTTTGTCGATAGATACTGGTGTCGGAAGTGGCGTCGTCACCTAGATCACATCGTTCCTGCAAGGCTCATCCGAAAATTGAGAGCAGGGAATCCGGACCACCGGGAAAATCTGCAATGCATTTGCGACACCTGCCACGGCTACAAACTCCAGGCGGACCATAAGCTATGACTGGGTGACAGACTAGGTTACCTTGAAATTCTACGCACCCACCATTTCGATATTGCGCGCAGAGCGAGCGCTTCTCTTGTACAGGGTTTAGTTACCGTTTCTCGATAGTTTCCTAGTTGGCGACGATACGTCCAGAATATGACCGGCGCGAACGGCCCTTCTGCGTTACGCCGCCGCTCTCGTTAGCACAAGTCCGCTTTGCCACTCAATCCATTCGGTTATTTACTGATTAGGCCCGCACCGTGAAAGTGCAGCGGACGGCACTTGTGAATTTGAGACACTTACAAGTATGCGCCGTGGATTGGCAGTTCGATACCCGGGGCTGAGCTAATTCTCCTTTCCATTGGCGAGAGTTGGCGCGTGCAATCCTCCGTGCGTGGTTAAGTTGACTGTTGAGGAGGCGGTATGTCGGCCTCGGAACGCCATGAAGGAATCATCCTTGTGGCCGATGACAACGAAGGCAATCGCGAACTGCTCTCCGCTCTGCTGAGCGCAGAGGGTTACCAGGTTGTCTGTGTGGC
>Ga0210405_10001136_pt1 | contig 31848 bp, 23 predicted proteins | sample IncBWH11MmetaG_FD_155492 | JGI IMG/M metagenome (GOLD analysis project Ga0210405, IMG submission 155492) | Forest soil microbial communities from Barre Woods Harvard Forest LTER site, Petersham, Massachusetts, United States - Inc-BW-H-11-M | ecosystem: Environmental > Terrestrial > Soil >...
TCATCTGGACGAAACCCGCAGAGTCGATCCTTAACGCTGTCGAGCGCGCCCGGACCGCCATCACGCAATAGATAGCGAACTAACCGTGCAGCGCACTAGAGTGCGTACACTACCGGGCTGAGGCGCTTGCTGAGTGATCGACTGGCCGAGTAGAGTCACGACAGGAGGGTGCTATGCCCCGAGATGCCTACCCGCCTCCACCTGGGACTGGCCCTGACCACGCTGCACCGCAGCCGGATGTCATCTACTGTCCGCTCTGCGCTGCTCATCTACGCCCTGTTCCTGGCCACCAGCAGCCGGAAGTGCTGAAGTCCCACTCCTACGAGTGCGAACACGGTCACCGCTGGGAAATCAACCGCTTGCCGGAAGCTAGGCCCTGGAACGGCGCCCGCCCGGGCTGGGACCGCGATACTGGCCCCGAGTAGCCGGCGGGGCCGGCAACGCAGCTAGTACCCCACTACCGGTTTGAGAGGGTGCTTGACTTCGGTTGCCGGCTGCTGTACACTGCGTCTGCTGTTGGGCCAACGGTTGGCTCGCGGCTATAAGCCAGAAAACTACGAAAGGGCCTGGTGACAACCGGGTCCTTTCGATTTTTTGGCGAGAGAAAGAGAGAAAAGAAGAATGCGTAACACGGGAAGAGTCAAGTGGTTCAACGATGCGAAGGGTTTTGGATTCATCACGCCGGAGGACGGTAGCAAGGACTGCTTCGTCCACCACTCGGCGATCCAGGGCGACGGCTTCAAGAGCCTGGCCGAGGGCGAGCGCGTCGAGTTCGACATCGTACAGGGCGCCAAGGGCGCCGCGGCGGCGAACGTCACCAAGATTGCCTGATCGTATCCGTCCCACCCTCGCTCATCGATCCATTTTTCAATCCAGCCATCCGGGCGCCGGAGCGGCCAGGTTGCAACCGCAATCACCGTAGACGCTGCGCCGGCTGATGGGTTCTAAACGGGCCACCCTCGCGGGTGGCCCTTTTTGCGTCCGCTGCCGCCGCAACGGCCAAGTAGTCCTACGCGGCCATGAACCCCAGGTCGGGGTTGTTGAACCGGTAGAGGTTGGGGAACACCGTCGCCATGTTGGAGGCGCTGACGCCGAACCACTTGGCGAGGGTGGCGGAATACTCGTCGACCGAGGTGGTCGGGATCCAGCGGCCGTCGCCGGTGTCGTCGGGGCCGTCGATGGCCAGCGTCGGCACCCGCCCGTACAACCGCCCGCCCTGGACGGCGCCGCCGAGGATCAGGTGGTGGCTGCCCCAGCCGTGGTCGCTGCCGTCGCCGTTGCTCAGGAAGGTGCGGCCGAAATCGGAAGCGGTGAAGGTGGTGACGCCGCTCTGCACCTGCATCTCGACCGTCGCCGCGTAGAAGGCGGAGAGCGCGTCGTTGAGGTCCTGCAACAGCTGGGACTGCGCCGGCAGCTGACCGCCGTGGGTGTCGAAGCTGCCGGTGGCGATGAAGAACACCTGGCGCTGCTGCGACAGCGCCTGGCGGGCCTGGATGAGCTGCGCCACCGTGGCGAGTTGGGTGCCGGCGTCGGTCTGCGGGAACTGCGTCTGCAGCGGCGGCAGGCTGGCGAGGGTCGATTGCAGCAGCTGGTCGTTGGCCAGGGCGTGCTGGAAGAGGTCGCGGTAGCCGGATTGGAAAAGGTTGCCATAGCTCGCCTGCAGCAGCGAGCGCAGCGCGTTGGACTGCGGATCCCCCGGATCGGAGGTGTAGTTGTCGAGCCCGGGCGTGCCGCCGGGCTGGACCTGGAACTCCGACACCACGTTGCCGATCTGGAAGGTGTTGGCGCCGGCCACCGACATGCTCATCGAGATCTGGGCGGTGCCGTTCAACGCCACCAGCATGTCGGCGACGCGGCCGCCCCAGCCGGTGGCGGGCGGCTGGTCGGGGATCGAGGTCTGCCAGTGCATCGTCTGGTCGCTGTGCGAGAACAGCTGCGGCGGCAGCGCGGCGGTGCCGTCGTTCCAGGTGGCGAGGGTGACCGGCGCCACCAGCGGCCCGACGTTGGCGAGGATCGCCATCTGCTGCTGCGCGAACAGGCTCTGCAGGCTGGTCAAGGCGGGATGCAGCGACCACTGGCGGCCGTCGCCGCCAGCCAGCAGGTTGATCGGCAGCAGCGAGCCCTGGGGCAGCGCCAGGCCCTGGCGCACCGCCGCATAGCTCGCGTAGTCGCTGGCGTCGAAGGGCACCAGCAGGTTGTTGCTGTCGTTGCCGCCGTACAGGAACACGCACACCAGCGCCTTGTAGTCGGTGCCGCCGGCCGGCGCCGCCGCCGCGACGCGGCGCAGGTCGAACAGGGTCGCCGCGAGCGAGGTCATGCCGACGGCGGCGCAGGCCGAGTTGCGCAGGAACCGGCGGCGGGTCGAACCGCCGGGCGGTGCTGCCGGGGGCTGCTGTCGATTCATCACGGGCGCCTCGCTTTCCTCAACGCTGCACGACGTACTCGGGAGACAGCTCGATCAGGTAGACCAGGTTCCGCACCCGCGTCGTCGCGTCGTTGGGGTCCGAGAAGTTCGGGTCGGCGAGCGCGGTGGCAAGGATCGATCGCATGGTCGACGACATGTTGTTGGCCATCATCACCAGGTTGAGGTAGTCGAGCAGGTCGGAGTCGGCGAGCCCCACCATGCTCGAGTAGTCGGGAAAGATGGTGTAGGGATCGAACGCCGCGCCGTAGTAGATGATGTCGTGGAGGTAGTCGGCGGCGCCGAACACCGAGGTGTCGGTGGTGATCTCGAACTCCGGCGCCACCAGGCCGGCCTGGGCGATGGCGCCGGGCTGGACGTAGGTCGGGGTGAAGAAATTGAACACCGTCGGCGAGCGCAGCGGGTTCTGGTCGAGGCCGTAGCCCGCGTCCTCGAGGTCCCAGATGCGCCACTTGCCATCGGGCGGCGGCACGGCGTTGGTGGCGCGCAGCAGCTGGCCCAGGCGCACGATCGGCTCGCGCAGCTTGCCGTAACCGGGCTGCGGCACGAAGGTGACGGCCCGCGCCTCGTAATCGAGCAGGATGGCCGCCACCACCGCCTGCATGTCGCCGCGCACCCCCTGGCCGTCGTTGGCGAACGCCTGGGCGCAGCGATAGACATAGGCCGGGCTGGGGTTGCTGGTCACCAGCCGCTGGATCAGCTGGCGGCAGAGGAACGGCCCGACGTTCGGGTGCTGGAAGATCAGGTCAAGCGCCGCGTCGAGGTCCTGCTGCGGCGTCTGCCCCGCCGGCAGCACGGTGCCGCCGAGCAGCAGCTTGGGGCCCGGCGAATGGTGCTCCGGCCAGGCCTCCATCGGCTGGCGCCAGTTGGCATCGACGAAATAGAAGTTGTTGGGGTCGCTGTGATCGCCGCCGGCGAAGGTCCAGCCGGTGAACACCTGCGCGAACCCCTTGATGATGTCCTGGCTGTAGGTCGGGATCGGCAGGCCGGTCGAGTCGAGGACCAGGGTGCCGTCGGGATTGAGCTGGTAGAGGCCGATCGAGAACAGCTGGTTGATCTCGCGGGCGTAGTTCTCGTTGGGGTTGATGCCGTTGGCCGGGTCGCCCTGATCGTTGCCCAGCATGTTGAGATAGACGCCCATCGTCGGGTCGAGCGTCACGTCCTCGAGCAGCTGGCGGAAGTTGCCGAAGGCGTCCGTCTCGAGCACGTCGAGGTAGCGCGCCATGCCCTCCGGGTCGACGTTGCTGTTCTGGTCGGAGATCACCATGATCTCGGACAGCGCCAGCGCCAGGCGTTGGCGGAGCTGGTCGGGGCCGGTGACCGCCTGCTTCCAGAACGATTCCATCACCTGATTGCTCGAGATGTCCTCGCCGGCGGCGCTCGCGGCGTCGAGATAGGCGAGGTGCGAGACCAGCGGCTGGCTGAACTGGCCGGCGAGCCAGGGGCCGAAGCCGGCCGGTTGGGAGGTGATCGCCGCGACGTCGGCCGGCGAGGTCGGGCCGTAGGTCGCCTGCGCCAGGAAGCGCGCGGCATCGGTCTGGGTGGCCGGCGGCGGCGGCAGCGCCGGCGGCGCCGGCGGCGGCATGAAGGTCTGGCTGCCGGTCGAGACGTTGAAGAAGCCCTTGATCTCGCCGGCCGGATACATCGCGGTGTGGAGGTTGATGTAGCACCCGCCGGAAAGCAGCGCGGCCTGGATCTGGGCGACGGTGAAGCCGCCGGCCGGCACGATCGTCCACAGCCGGCCGCCCATGGCGTCGGGGGTGGCGGTGTCGAGGTCGAACAGGATCGGGCCGCCGGGGCCGTGGATGTGCTGGGCGATGATCGGACCGGTGAGGTTCGAGTAGGTGTAATGCAGGACGGCGCTGGCCTGGTCCGGGGCGAGCACCAGGCTGGCCGAGCCGAAGCCGAGCGACAGCGACGCGCCCTGCGGGATCATCTGCGCCAGCAGCAGGGTCGAGGTGCCGGAGAGGCTGTAGAGGCCGCTGGTCACCGGGCTGTCGGCGAGCCCCGGGGTGGTGGCGATGGCCTGTAGCGTGGTGGTCGTGGGCAGGGTGACCGCGGTGCTGTAGAGGGCGCCGTGCGAGCTGCTGGGCGTCGAGCCGTCGGTGGTGTAGAAGATCGACGCTCCGGGGGTCGAGGTGACGATCTGGACCTGCTGCTGGCCGACGAAGCTGCCGGGCGGCGGGTTGAACGCCGGCGGCGCGGTGGTCGTGCCCTCGAGCGTCGGGTTGGCGAAGTAGCCGTTGACGTCGACGATCAGGTCGGTGGTGCCGGTGGGATGGTTGGCGCCGACGAGGAAGGCGCCCGCGGCGCCGAGTTCGAGGACCAGGTCGTTGGCGAGCACCCTGCCGGCCTTGTAGTTGATGGTCGAGGTCGCGGGAGGTGCCGCGCCGGCGGGGCCGAAGACCAGGAAGCCGGCGCTCTGCGGCAGGACGACGGTGACGTTGGCCGAGACGGCGACGGCGCGCGTCGAGATGCCGCACTGGCCGGCGGCGTCGAAGGACCTGATGCTGAAGGCGGCGAGCCCCGGGGCGCCGAAGGGTCCGGCGGGGTTGCGGGTGTCGATCAGGCGGCAGGGCGGCACGGTGTAGAAGCTCGTCCCCTGCGCCGCCAGGGGCAGGGCGTCACCGAGCGCGCCGGCCGCGGTCAGGGCAACCAGGGCGGCGGGCGCGGCCAGCGCCAGGAGCGCCGCTCGCGCTGTCGACTTCGGTGGCGCTGCCGGCCTCCGCGCCGTACCGCGGCCGGGATCGTTCTGGTCCACGTCCTGGTCCACGTCGCCCTTCCTCTCCGCGAGCTACGAATCGCTGTGCAGGGCAATGTAGACCGGCGCCGGAAGGCGCCGCTATGAGAAACGTCACTGGGGTGTGATGTGCGTCACCGATGACCGCCGCGGTCAGGGCGAGGGCCGTTGCGCGTCGAGGCCCAGGGCCGTCGGGTGGCGGGGCTGATAGAGCCCGAGCTCGCCGCCGCCGGGGAGCGTGAGGCGGGTGAGGGCGCCCCAGCGCTCCTGGTGGATCGGCGCGCAGGCGACCCCTTTCGCCGTGAGGTCGGCGATCGTCGCCGCCAGGTCGTCGCACATGAGATAGAGCTCATGTTTGCCGTTCTCGTCCGCGGGATGGAACGCCGCCTCGGCCGGCGGTAGCCCGAAGATCAGCCAGCCGTGGCCCGCATCCACGGCCGGGAATCCGAGGACGTCGCGAAAGAACGCGCGGTCCGCTGCCTCGTCCTTGCTGAAGATGATGACGTGAGCGCCGTGGATCATCTGGCCCCTCCCTCTCTCTCGAAGTCGGCAGTTTCAAATGGCCCCCGGTCAGGCAGTTTAAGGGAAACGGACCAGCCTGCTGGCATAATCGCCGCTCCATGAGCCTGCTGGTCTATCTCGGCGGCGGCGCGCTGCTCGGCGGCCTGGTGCGCTGGTGGCGGCCGCGCCTGGGATGGGGTTGGATCGCCGGCTACTGGCTGCTGGCCGGCGCCTGGTTTGCGGCGCCGCTGATTACCGGGGCCGTGCAGGGCCCTCTGGACGTCGCCTACGAGTCGCGGCCCTGGCGGGAGATGGTCGAGACCCCGGCAGCGGCCGCCAACGGCCTCCTCCTCGACGTGCCGTTGCAGCTGCTCCCCTTCCACGCCCTGGCGCGCGAGCGGTTGCTGCGCTTCGAGGCGCCGCTGTGGGCCAACGAGATGGGCACCGGTCAGCCGTTGCTCGCCAATGCTCAGTCGGCCCCTTTCTCGCCGCTCGGCCTGCTGGTGCTGCCGCTGTCGCCGGTGGCCGCGCTGCCGGTCGCGGCGGCGCTCAAGCTCTTGCTGTCGCTGCTGCTGACCGACGCCCTGCTCGCGGCGCTGGGCGCCGGGCGGGCTGGCGCCTGCTTCGCCGCCATCGCTTTCACCTTCTCGGTCTACTCGATCTGCTGGGCGTTCTACCCGCTCGGCGTGGCCGCGGCGTGGTTGCCGGGCGTCCTGCTCGGCCTGGTGCTGCTGCGCCGCGGCGAGCGCGGAGGCCTCGCCGGCCTGACCGCCTGCGCGACCGGCATGGCACTGGCCGGGCACCCTGAAACGCTCGCGCACACCGCCCTGGCGGCCGGCGCGGTGGCCGCGGCCCTGCTGCTCCGCCGGTACGGCGGCGAGGTTGCCGCCCACCACGCCCACCAAGAGGCCCGGCCTGCCCAAGGAGACGCCGCGGGCGTCGGCGCCAATCCCGGCCCGACGTCCGCCGGCTCCCGGCATCTCGCCGGCAACGGCCACACCGGCGGCGGCTCCACTCCAGGTGGCGGAAGGTCCACGCCGGAAGGTGGCGGCTCTGGCGGCGGTGGCCTGCGGGCGCGAATCCGGCCTCTTGATACCGGCACTGCCGCCGGACCGTCGCGATGGCGGTTCCTCGCCGGGCTGGCGGCGGCGGCGGCGATGACCGCCGGCTTGGCCGCGCCGGCGCTGCTGCCTGTAGTCGAAGGCATTCCGGACACGGTGCGCGGCCAGTTGCTCGCGCGGACGGTCAAGGGGGTGCAGCCGCTGCCGTTCACCGCGGCCGCCTTGAACCTGGCGCTCGACCCGCTGGCGCAGGGTAGCCCGCGCGACCGCGACTGGACGGGGCCCTCGAACTTCAACGAGCGGTGCAGCGGCTATGCCGGGCTGCTGGCCCTGGCGCTCGCCGTCGCTGCCGCCCTGACGCTCGGTGGGCGGGCGCTGGCGATTTTCTCCGGTGGCGCCGCGGCGATGGCGGCGGCGCTCGCCATCCCCCCCTTCCTCGGCGCGGTGCGGGCGCTGCCGCTGCTCGACCACGCGGCCAACGGCAGGTTGCGCCTGCTCTGGGTGCTGGCCCTGGCGGTGGCCGCCGGGCTGGGGCTCGAGCCGCTCGCCGCGCGCCGCAGCGGGAGATGGGTGGCCGCCGCCTGCTGCGCCGCGGCCGCCTGCGGGCTGGCGCTCGAGCACTGGCCGGCGGCGCCCTGGCAGCGGGCGTGGTGGCTGGCGACCGCCGGCGGCTGCGCGCTCTGCGCCGCGGCCTTTGCCTGGGCAGCAGCGCGGCCCAGCGGCAACCAGAAGGCGCGGGCGGCGAGGGAGGCAAAGGGCCTGATGCGGGAAGCCGGCGGCGCAATGTGGGAAGCCGACGGCGCGACGCAGCAAGCGAACGGCGCGAACCGGGAAGCGAATGGCCTGAAGCGGGAAGCCGACGGCGCGACGCGCTGGCCGCGGCGCGCTCGCCTGCCGCGAGCCTTGCCGTGGCTGGCCGTCGCTTGCCTGGCCCTGGACCTGTCATTGCTCAACGGCCGGTTCCTGCCGGTCCTCCCCGCCCGCTTCGACCTCGCGCCGCCGCCGGCGGTGGCCGTGATGACGGCGGCGATGGGGGCCGCTGCCGGCCCGGCCGCCTCCGGCCCGGGCGCCGGCGGACCGTTCCGGGTGATCGGCCAGGGCGATGCGCTGCAACCCAACCTGGCCGCGCTCTATGGTCTCTGGGATCCGCGCTCCAACGATCCGATGCAGCCGGCGCGCGCCACGCAGGTGGTCGGCAGGGCCTTCCGCGAGCGCTACCGGATCGGCGACCCGATGCCGCTGACCACCCGCCCGCTGCCGGTACCGTTCCTCTCCTATCTCGGGGTGCGCTTCATCCTCACCCGCCATCGCGAGCGCCTGTTCCCGCCGTGGGAGGAGGCCTGGGACGGCACCGGCGGCAAGCTCTGGCGCAATCCCGAGGCCCTGCCGCTGTTCTTCATGCCCGCCACCTGGCGGCCGGCGCGCGATCCCGACGAGGCCCTCCTCGCCACGCTGGCCAACCAGGATTTCGCGGCCTCGGCCGTGGCCGAGACCGGCGGTGGCGCGGCGCCGTTGGCGGGAGCCGCCGCCGAGCCGCGACGCCAGGCCGGACAGGTGCGGATCCGCCGCGTCCTGGCCAACTCCTTCGAGCTCGAGGTCGGCGCCCCGGCCGGCGGCCTGGTGGTGTCGAGCGTCACCTCCTGCGGCGGCTGGCACCTGGCCGTCGACGGGCGACCCGCGACGCTGCTGCGGGTCAATGCGGGCTTCCTCGGTTTCATGACGCCGGCTGGCTGGCATCGCGCCGCACTGGTCTACCGGCCGGCCGGCTGGACCTGGGGCCTGCGCCTGTGCGGGCTGACGGCCCTCGCGCTACTCGCCGTCGCCGTGTTCCGCGCCGGCCGCGGCGCGACCCGGCGGGAAGCGAGGTGATGGGCGGCTCCGGGCGTCCTGTGGCGGCATCCCCCAAGCGTCCGTGGGGCGGGCAGGGGGCGGAGGGGATGCGGGGCAATCCGGTCGGCGCCCCTGCGGCGCGAGCGCCGGTGGTGATAGAGTCTGGCGCCGCCCACCGCCCTGGTTCCGGCCGGCCGCGCCCGTGGGCGCGCGGCCGCGGCACCCCTCGCGGTATCGAGAACCCTCCCGCCAGGCGGGAACTGCAATCAGGTGATTCCCATCCATGAACAAACGTTGGCTCGGCGCCGCCGTTCTCGGCATCTCGCTGCTCGTCGCCTTCCTGGCCGCCGAGGCCGGGCTGCGGATGATCTCCAAGTACTGGCTGACCGTCTATGACGTGGAAATGTGGCGCTACGCCCGCCAGATCAAGATAATTTCGACCTACCCGGGGGTGGTCGAGGAGCAGCGACCCAACGCCAGCGCCTTCCTGATGGGCGCCAGGGTGCGCACCGAGGCGCACGGCTTCCGCCTGCCCGACCCTGCCACCGAGGCGCAGCGCCGCCCGGGCAACCGGCTCGCCGTGGCGCTCGGCGACTCGCTGACCTTCGGCTGGGGAGTGCCCGAGGGGCAGACCTTCCCCGACCAGCTCGAGCGCCTGCTGTCGGCGCGCTGTCCGGCGGTGGGCGGGCGGGCGATCACCATCGCCAATGCCGGCATCGGCAACTGCAACACCTCGATGGAGGTACAGCGCTACAAGCTGCGCATCCGCCCCTACCTGCATCCGGATTGGGTGATCCTCGGCTTCTCCTTCAACGACGCCGAGCCCGACGCGGTGCCGGACACCAATCCCTTCTTCTGGCACTCGGCGCTGCTGTCGCTGGCCGCCGCCCGCCTGCAAAAACAGACCGATCCCAAGCTGGCCAACTACAACGACTACTACATCGGCCTGTTCCGCGAGGGCCGGCCCGGCTGGGAGCGCACCAAGGCGGCGCTGCGCGAGCTCGGCGCCATGCTGCACGCCGACGGCGCGGCGGCGACGCTGTTCCTGATGCCGGAGCTGCACGATGCCCATGATCGGGGCATCGCCGAGGCGTTCTCGCGCGTTGCCGCGGTCGGCCGCGAGGCCGGTTTCGAGGTCATCGATCCCGCTCCCGACTTCCCGCCGGGCAGCGGCGAGCGCTACTGGGTGAGCCACGAGGACGCCCACCCCAACGCCGCGGCGCAGGCGATCTTCGCCCGGGCGCTGGCGCGCTCGCGCTACGCCTGCCGCCCCTGACGGCGGGGGCCCCCCATCGCCAACACCGACAGCGCCGCCGACACCGATGTGGACAGGAGTAAAGAAGCTCGCCTTGATGCTGGCCGGGCTGCTGGTGGCGCTCGTCGCCGCCGAGCTGCTGGTGCGCGCCGCCGGCGCGGCACCCAAGGTCTACGCCATCCGCAAGGGGCGGTTCCAGCTGTCGCACAATCCCAAGATCGGCTACGAGCCGGTGCCGCTGGTCTACAACGGCCGCGAGCTCGGCTTCTACGATTACCTGGGCGCGAGCAACAGCCTCGGCTTCCGTGACCGCGAGCACGCCGTCGCCAAGCCGCCGGGCGTCTACCGCATCGTGGTGCTCGGCGACAGCATCGCGGCCGGGCTGCACGTCGAGCGCAACCAGGACGTCTTCCCGCCGATCCTCGAACAGCTGCTGCAGCAGCGCGGCCTGCGCGCCGAGGTGATCAACCTCGCGGTCTCCGGTTACAACACGCAGCAGGAGGTCGAGCTGCTGCGCGAGCGGGGGTTGCAGTACCACCCCGACCTGGTGCTGGTCGCCTACACCATGAGCTCGCGCGAGCACCTCGACGGCGACATCCTGAAGACGTTGCTCGAGACCGAGCAGCGGCAGACCGGCATCAGCGGCGCGCGGGTCGATTCCTGGCTGGTCAAGAGCGCGCTCTACCGCTTCGTGCGCTTCCGGGTGCTGGCGGCACGTCGCCGTCCGGCACCGGCGGGCGCTACCGGCGCCGCGAGCGACGGAACCGGCGCCGGGACCGCCGCGGCCGGCCCCCAGCACTACCTCGACCTGGTCTCGGCCGACACCGTGGCGCAATACTTCGGGGTGCTGAAGCAGCTGGCGCGGCAGGACCGCTTCCAGGTGCTGATCGCCGTCTTCCCGCGCTTCGTTCGCAGCTTCGGCTACTACCCCTTCGGCCGGCAGCACGAGTACGTGCGTCGCCTGGCGCAGGAGAACGGCTTCGCGCTGGTGGATCTGCTGGTCCCCTTCAGCGACTGCCGCAAGGCCTCGGCGGAGCCGATCAGCACCGACAACTTCCATCCCTCTCCCTACGGCCACCGCTGCGCCGCCGCGGCGATCGCCGGCGCGGTCCTGGCGCTGCCGCCGCGGGCGCCAGGCCGCTAACGAACCCGGCGGCGACCCGCGGGCGTCAGGCCAGCCCGGCGGCGACCCGCGGGCGCCGGGGCGTAACCCGGCGTCCGGGAGGCGCCAGCGCCGGGCGCCGCACCGGCCCTCAGCAGAGACAGGTGGGGTTGTTGAAGGACTGCTCGCAAGGCGGCTTCTTGGTCGTGCAGCCGGTTTGAGACAACCCGCCGGCCGGGCTGCGCAAAGCCTGCGTGTCGAGGTCGCGCAGCGTCTCGGCGTTCAGGGCCAGCCGCTTCATGCCTTTTTTCATCGTTGCTCCTTCGCAGTTTGGACAGCAGTTCAAAACTAAATGTGCTCGCGCCGCCGAGCACCGAAACGGATACACGACCTGCATGCCTTGACTCCGTACTCGAGTACATGGTTTATGCTGCAATCATGGACGGGTGCCGCTCCGTTTACACTATAGGTCAGATCGCGAGGACAGTTGGGGTCGGTGTCGAGACGATTCGCTTCTACGAGCGGCAGGGCCTGCTCCCGGAGCCACCCCGTAAACCGTCAGGTTATCGGCAGTATTCGGCGGCATCTCTCGAACGGCTACGCTTCATCCGCAGGGCGAAGTCCCTGGGGTTCTCGCTCGTCGAGGTGCGGGAGCTTCTGGATCTGCATCCGGACTCTGCAAGGGCCTGCGAGGACGTGGCGGCGCGGGTGCAGTGCAAGCTCGACGAGATCGCCGCCCGGATGCGCGATCTGGAAGCCCTTCGCGGCGCGCTCTCGAGCCTCGCTGGTGCTTGCGAAGCCAGGGCCCCGTTGGAAGGTTGCCCTCTGCTCAAGACTCTCGGTCAAGCAGGAGCCGGATCATGACCAATCCCGGTGCAGGCGATCGAATGGAGCCTGCGAATGCCTCACCCCATTCACCAGACGGGAGCGCCGCCGAGCTGGGGAAAGGTGCGGTTGGCGGGCAGCGACCGGCAGGGGCTTGGGGCGGGGGCGCGCATCGCGTGAGCGGGTTCGGTGCCGGAGCCATGGCCGCGGCCGCCGGCTACGCTCTGGCAACGCTGTGCCTCCGCCAGGTGGTCTCCGAGCTGCGGCCGTGACCAGGAACGTGGAAGCTTGCTGTACGTCGCCAGCAGCGCTGTGCTACTGGTTTACAGTCTCACTGATCGCGTGGGGCGCGCTGAGTCTCGTGGGAATCTATTGGCGTCCTCTCCATGCGTCGACGGCGGCTGCGTGCCTTTTCGCCATGGCCGTCGGCTGCCTCGCCAACTGGCTCAGGAATCGCTCTCTCCACTGCACCATGACTGGTCCTTTATTCCTGATCGCTGGCATAGTGCTGCTGCTCTCCGATGCCCTGATCATCCACGTCAACACCTTCTGGATTGGTCCATTCATACTCATCGGAGTCGGCATCGCGTTTCTGTTGGAATGGCGGTATGTAGTGCGTTCTTCGCGCCGAGCATCGCCTGCTCCGCCTGGGAGGTGAGCGTCGAGCTCAGTCCCTCGATGACTCAGCAAGGGAGCGGCGACGTGCTGGCGGCGAGCCAGGTCCGGATGCCCAAGGCGTCTGTCCTGCCGACGCCAGGCATCACCTGCGCGCACCCTCACGGGATCGGGCCACGGCCCTCGACCGGCGTTTCGTGCTTGCCGAGCAGACGGGACGCCTGGTCGGCGACCGCCGGCATCCGCGCCCTGCGCTGGGAATGAGCACCACGCCGCCATGACCGCGCGCCTGCTCACCATCGCTGCCAGCGGCTGGCTGCTGGTGGCGCTGCTGGCGGTGACCATCCGGCTTCCCTACCGCTGGCGGCGGCGCGAGCGCCGGCGGCATCTGCCGCCGTCGGCAGGCTCGGCCGCGTCGGCGCCGCCGCCGGGATCGTCGCCGCGCCCCGCGCCGGAAGCGTGCCGCAGGCGGCCGTCATGGTTGCCTCGGGCGGGCGCGGCGGCAGGGCTCTTTCTTCACTACTGGCTCGGCTACGCCATTGCCGCCCTTGCTCTGGTGCACGGCATGGCCTCGATGACTCGCGGCATCGCCGGCCGCGCCCATCCCCTGGGGCTGCGGCTGGCCAGCCTCGCGCTGCTGGCCGCGCTCGGCGAGGTCGCCATCGGTCTCCAGCTGCGGCGGCAGCGGACCCCGTGGAGCCGGGCGGCGGTCCGCCGCGTCCACTTCTGGGTGATGGCCTTGCTGGTGGCGCTGGTGGCGGCGCACGTGGCGCTCGACAGCCGACTGCTGGGGACCTTCCCCCGAAACGCTGCCGCATCCTCGTCAGCTGGGCGGTAGCGGCCTGGCGCCGCCAGCGCCGAGCGGGAAGCAGATGCTTCACCACCTTGGATAAGCTCGCCTGTGGAGCAACGTGCACCAGCAGACGGCAGGCTGTCATGATCAACCGGTCAGCGGAGGACGCCACCGAGCTCCACCAAGACTCGGGACACATCCTCGATGCTGGGGCGAGGGCGTGAGATGAAGAAGAGCGTGCAGCGGGCGCTGATCGAGATCGGGTTCATCGTGTTTCTGTTCTACGCCAACCTACTGATGGGTGAATTCGCGCGCTCGGGGAAAGGGCGGACGATGGGGCTGAAATGGTCCCTTCTCGACGTGGTCACACCCACCAACTTCCTCATCGCGGTGCTGGCGGCGCTGGCCGGCTACGTTGTCTTCGAATTCCTGCGCAAGCGATTCTGATCAAGATGGCCGGCATGAGCCACTCGGCGTTGCGCGGGCGCCCCGGCGGCGTCACGGCCATGGCGATCTTCTTCGCGGTGGGCGCCACAGTCAGCCTGGTCACGATTGTCGCATTGCTCTCTCCCGGCGGCGTCCTCGAGCCTATCTGGCGGCTCAACCCGCGGGCGCATCCTTGTTGAGGTCGACGAGTGGTCATGACTCCGACGAAAGCGTTGCTCCGTCGCCTGATCCTAGCGCCATCGATCCCCTCCGGACCGTCCGCCTGGCTGCGCGTCCTGGACCTCGCTGGGCGGAGCGCCGCGAGCTTTGACGGCGCTGGTCTGCCCTCTGTCACAGACTTGTCACGCTCTCGAGTGTCCCCTGATGGCCGCCCGACGACCCTATAGAAATAGAGCAGACTCGCGAAGCCTCGGAAAGGAAACCGGATGCCGCAATCGGAACGCAAAGGGAAAATCACACGGCTCGGAGTGTTTGCCTGGGCCCTGCTGGTCGTTGGTGTCGGCGCGACTTCAAGCGGCCAGAATCCGCAGCAGCTGCTCCGCGTGCTTCAGGAACAGGAAGTGCCTGCCGAGCCGAGCCCGGCATTGACGGTGCGCTCGGCGAGCGATGAGACCGTCTATCTGGCCCGCGCTCATCATGGCGTGGCCGAGGTCGCCCTGGACGAGAATCTGACCCGGCGACGCCAGCCCATTCCCGACCGCGAGACCCTCGGCATCCGGTTTGCCGGCGTCGAGCGCCTCGCCGTGTCGCCCGAGTACATCGCGATCTCATCGCTGACCGCGGACTTCGCCTTCCGCCCGCGCCTTGCGAGTCCTGCCGGCACTTACAAGCTCACCAAGCTGCGGCTGTGGTCCGTCTACGCTCTCGATCTCCACGGCAACCGGCTGCTGATGCTTGGCGATCCCACGCCCAGAGCATCGGCGAGTTGGTCCGACACCAGCGCCGGCATCGCCTGGATCGGGCCGATCAGCGACCATCCCGAGCGCGATTTGCAGCCCTTCCTTGCCGACGCGACCGGCGCACCGCCGGAAAGCCTGTTTCATTGCAGCACCTTGGGGCTGGGAGCTGCCCGCTTTCTCGCGGACGGCAGCTACGTGGTCGTACCCGGTTTTCAGGAGGGCGTTTTCGTTTACAGCCCAGCGGGCGTGCTTCTGCACTCGTGGAAAAATGCGGCGGTGGGCCTGGACGCCCCCGATTGCGCCAGCATGGAGCGCAAGCAAGAAGACCTGTTCGCTGGATCGTACAAGGCGCGGTTCGAGTTCCTGAACCAGCATCGTGTCCTCGAGGAAATCCTGCCCCTCGAGGCTGGCCCTGGGCTGCTGATTCGCTCCGTCTCGGGGGACGCCGTGCATTGGACGCTCACCGTCCTGCACGGTGATCAGGTGACGAGTTACCCGGTGCCCGTGACGGGTAGTCTTCCCTTCGATCGACTGCGCGCCGACGTGCGCGGCAACCGGATTGTCTTCCTGCGGACCTGGCTTGGCTTCGATCGCGGACAAGGACTCCGGCCGGGGCGTCTCTATGTCGCCGAGCTCGCACCCACCGCAATGGGAACCCTCGGAGCCTGACTGCGACGGGCGGGGAAGCGGTTGTTACGAGTGCAGCTATCACAATTCTGGCGACAACGGGTACACCATCTGCTCGGAATTTCCGGACGGCACCGGCCCCTTCAATGGCAAGCCTCTCTGCGATCCAGTTGCCGCGATTCCTGACGACTGGCCGCCACCCGACCCGAACATCTTCGACCCGGATCCCGGCGAGGCGCCGCCCGGCGTGCCGCCGCCGGATACCGGCGGGTACGATGGGGGCGGCTTTGGTGGTGGTGATGGAGGCTGCGAAACCTCCCCGTCGCACGACTGCTCTGACGGCATCGTGATCCGCGAGATGTCGGAGCTGGTGCCGTTGGCGAGTCTTCTTCCACGGCCCATCACCGAGAGTCAGCAGGTCCGGGCACCCTGGCAATAGTCCGGGGCTGAGCGGAGAGTCCCGGCGCTCGGCGGTCCAAGCCGGCGCCGGGTTCGGCTGTGCAGTGCCGGTCGTCCAGACCGCCCGATCGCCCCAATGATCTCGGCGCCGCTGCCGGCATGAAAGGGCCATTTCCGTCCAGTGCGCGCGCCACACCGTGCGCCCCAGGCTGCGTTGCTGCTGCGCGACGATGGCCAGCCGCAATCGCGACAGCCTTTCGAGCAGACGGCGCTCGCCGGCCACCGCGATCCGCATCGAGCACCGCGGCGGGTGCGAGCTCCTCGGCTCCGCCCTCGGCTTGGCGATGGCCGGGATGTGCCGTGCCTCGAAGCAGGCTCGCCCAACGCCCCGGATTCGCGTTCCTCAAGGCCTCGCGCAGGGCGCGCATCTCTGCGACCACGAGCGAGATCCCGGCGGACCCCGAGGGATACCCGAAAGCATCGAGCGTGAACGCCGCCGGCGGCGGTCCGCGCCGGCGGCCAGGCACGCGGGCCAGTTGCGGCATGCCCGCCTTCGCATTCGGCGGTCGCAGGCTTTCCCGAATCGCCTCTGGCGACAACCGCAGCAGGCCCCGCTCCGCCGCCCAACCCAAGAAGAGTCGCGCTGACATCAGCACCTGGCTCGCCCTGAAACCGCGCGCTGCGAGGACCTCGGCGCGATACGACGTCAGCTCCTCGCCGGTCAGGCGGTCCAGCGCTATCTTGCCGAGGTGCTCGCCGGCGCGCTTGAGGTAGCCGCGGTAGGTGCTGCGCGTGGCCAGCGTGTAGTCCGATGCCAGCAAGAAAGCCTCCACCGCCACCGATCACGGCACCACCGCTGCCGGCCGCCGGCGCGGATCTCTCACGCCCGCGCCGCCATCTGGTGCCTTCCGGGGCCTGTCCGCGACGCGTTCGCCACCGGCTCGCCCTCCCCCACCTCGGATCGCACCACGCCACCCCGCGGGCTCTCCACCGGCGCCGCCTCTCCTCCGATCGCGGCACGCAGCCGCGCCAGGGAGCGCCTCAGCGCTTGGCGCCCGGAGCCGCCCGCGAACCCCGTCTCTCGTGCCGCCTCCGCCGCGCCGAGGCCCAGGCGAAACCGCAGCACGACCATCTGACGGTGCCCTGCCGGCAGCAGCAGCAAGAGCCGGTCGAGATCGATCTGCAGGTCATGTCGTGGGCAATCCAGCAGGCGTGCTGGACCGACCGGCTGACTCCGGACTTGCTGCGCGCCTTGGGCGGTGTCCTTGAGACCCACCGGCGGCCGTCTCTTGGCTGGTGGTCCACCTGGGGGGCGGACTGGTTCGGGGAGACGCATCCCGAGTTGGCCTTGGAGCCCTTCTCGCCCGAAAGCAGGGAGTGCGATCCCCACGGCCTGCCCGCTCAGAGCTGAGCGACGATCGCGTCGTACCGCGCCAGGTGCGGCGGCGGCGGGAAGAAGAGCAGCGGGTGCCCAAAGAACAGAGGGGGCGTCAAGATCCCCCAGCCAACCTCGCCGGCATGATCCACGGGCCAGTCCGGGACGACGTGCTCATGGCCGGGCCGTAGGGCCGAGGCCTTGGTCACGACTCCGTCGTTGATCTCGCCGGTGATCTGGCCGATCCTGGATGCGAGCTCGAAGAGCAGGAGCTCCTGAGCCGAACCCCGCGATGCGTCGCCGGCGACCTCGAGGTACCTCACGTGGGGGTCATCCGGCGTCGCCGGGTCGAAGGTCGCGGCGAAGGCGGTGGTCAAGGAGTGCAGCGCACCGGTCTGTCTCCTCAGCCGGTCACTGAGCCATGGATCGATCTGTCCAGCCAGCGGGCCGGTGCCGGCCTCGACCGCGTCGGCGACGGGTGAGCCGCGATGCGGAGTACCAATGGTGACGAGTGTCGCGACATGTGGGGCGAAGCCCTTCACCTTCGAGATCGCATAGCGAGCATCGAGGCCGCCCATACTGTGGGCGATGATATGGACGGGCTGTGTCGTCAGGCTCATCTTCTGCTGCCAGTCGAGGATCTTGGCTGCGAGCTCACTCCCGCGGTCCTCGACCGTGCCTATGGAATCGACCTGCGGCTCGAAGACATGATGGCCCTGGTCGCCGAGATGTGCCGCGACCCCATTGAAGTAGCTCACCAGCGAGTTGGCAGGTCCGCCGAATCCCAGGACGCCATGTGCAAGGACGATGCTCAGATTGGTCATAGGGGTCTCCTAAATTGAATCTGCGAGGTCTTTCTATAACGCTATCATTATGTGCCGTTATACGCCAGATTCCCGATTTTGTGATTAGCCCCGATATGGGATCGCCGACTGCTTGACGTCGACGTTTTCGTAACCATGCTTCGCCAAGAACATCCGGATACTGTCGGTGTTCAGCGCCTTGTTGGGGCTCGGGCCTACCCGAACCTGCGTGATCGGGAGTTGCGTGAGCCGAGAGTCGACCTGTCCTCCGTGAAGCTGGTCGGCCTGCGCGATCAGCTTGCGCAGGCTATAGTACGGCACCACCATACCGCGGCCAACGCGAAAGTCTGGCTTGACAGGACAGTCCGTGGCCGGAGTGAATATCAGCCGAAACTCTTCCTCGCCACTGAAATCGCCATGCTTGAAGGTCGGCAGAAAGAACTCAAGCGCATGCGCCGCTCTGTCCGCCCACTCCTGCGGACTTGCAGCATGCTCGAACTCGATAGCGGCCCGAACGATGCTGACTTGTGTTTCCCGCTGATAAAATACCTCCCACAGGCGCAGGAGCCCGAAGGTCTCTACCGGTAGATCAGGCCCCGTTATGACGCTAAAGCCTGAGGTATCGACCTCAACGCTGACGCCGGCTCCATTCGCGCCATATCCGCGCCACTGACTGAGGAGGTTATCCGTCTTGCAGAAACAGCAAACGTATGTTCCCTGGGGTGCCGCCGTGAAGTGCTCGGCGAGCAACTTGAGCCGCGATTCGACCTTCACGTCCGTCGCAGCCTTCAGTTCCATTGTAGCCTTCCAGCGCACCTGATCGAACGCCGTCCAGGCCGGAGGGCCGGCTGCCGGCGGCGCCCGCGCCGCCTATCGCTTCGGCGGCCCGGAGATGCCGAGCGTGGCACGCAGCGCCTGGGCATCCATCATCCTGCCGTCGCGCATCACCAGCTCGACCTGCCTGAGATCGCCGATGTTCTTTGCCGGATCACCGTCGATCAGCGCCAGCTCCGCGAGCTTGCCCTTGACGATGGAACCCGTCTGATCGGCCAGACGATAGACCGTCGCCGGATCGATGGTGACCGTCGCCAGCGCTGCCGCCGGCGTCAGTCCCGCCTCGACATAGAGCTCGAGCTCGCGGATCAGCTCGAAACCGGTGCCGTCGGTGCCCGCGAGGATGGTGACGTGGCGCTTGGCGAGCTCCCCCACCAACGCCTCGAGCTTGGCGAAGCTGGCGCGCATCTGGGCGCGTGACAGCTCGGCCGTGGGCGCCATCGCGCTCGACAGGAAGCCGCGCGCGAACTGCGCCGGCAGCGTTGCGACGTAAGGCGCGTCGGCGGCCGGATAGGTGCCGGCATCGGGAACGTAGAAATCCTCGAAGGTGACGAGCGTGGGATCGACCGCGACATGCCGGCGCGCCAGCTCGTCCAGGTAATCCGTCATCGTCTTGGAATGGAGATCGACGCCGGCAGCGTACCTGCCGGTGCCGCTGATGCGGTTGATGCCGTTCGAGGCGGCGACCACGTCGTCCGGCATCGCCTGCATCATCACGAAGTTGATGTGGGTGATCTCGTCATAGCCGGCGCGGATGGCATCGAGCGGGCGCATGCCGTGGGGGATGTGGCAGTGGACGCGCAGGCCGAGCTGGTGGGCGAGATCGACCATCGGCTTGACCCACGCGGGATCGAGCGAGCCGTAGAGCTTGACCGCGAAATAACCTTCGCTCTTCGCACGCTGCACGTCGGCGAGCGCTTCGTCCAGCGAATGCGCGATGACGCCCACCTGCGCCGCATAGCTCCCCGCGCCGTCGATCAGCAGCGAGGGCACGATGCGCGTGCCCAGCAGCTCGCCGTCGTCGATGCGCTTCTTCCTCGCCATCGATTCCGCGGGCAGGTTGCCGGGATCGCGTACGCTGGTGATGCCGGAGGCGAGCAGCAGCGGCCCGGTGGCATCGTCGCCATAATGCTGGTGGTTGTCCCACATCCCGGGAATCAGCGTCTTGCCGGCGCCGTCGATCACCTGCGCGTTGGCGGGCGCTTGGACTGTGGCCGCCGGCCCCACCTCGGCGATGCGGCCGTGCTCGACGACCACCGTCATGGCGTCGCGAAAGGCGCGCGCGTCGGCGTCGTAGAGCTTGACGTTGCTGAAGACGACCGGGCCGGCAGGAGCCTTCGCGAGCTTCGCGGCCAGCGCCGGCGCCAGCTTGGCGAGCGCCTCGTCCTGCGCCTGGCTCAGCGCCGGTCCGGTCTTCTCCCAGCCCTCGGGGAGGAAGTCGGGCACCGCGCCGAAGAACTTGTCACCGTCCATCCACACCGGCAACGGCGAGAGGCCGAAGCCGGTGATGGCGTAGGCCGTCAGCGTCTTCTTTTCCGTGCCGTTGGCGACCTCGAAAGTGGTGAGCGGCTCGATCTGGCCGCGGCCCGAAGGCAGCAGGTCGACCGCATGGGTCGGCGATCTCAGCATCGCATCGATGATGAAGAGGAAGGAATCGAAGGTGCCGCCGAACGCGACATATTCGAGATCGGTCCTGGTCTTGCCCGCACCGTGATCGACCGGGCTGGTCCAGGTGTAGGCGCCATTGCTGGCTTGATAGGTCTCGGCGGAATCGCCCTGCGGTGTCCTGCCGCGGATGATCATCGATTCGAGCGTGCCGTCCGGCGCCAGGCGGATCTGCTCGTCGACCTCGCTGACGAAACCCCGCATGTTCAAGCTGAAGCGCGACCAACGCGTGCCGCTGGCATCCGTCCAGCGCGAAACCTGGCCAAAGCGCGACGCGCCGCCGTTGGTGGTGATCGTCCACACCTTGGCGTCGGCCGGAGGCTTCGCCAGCTGATCGACCGGCGTCTGCGAGAAGGCGGGCGCGGCGACGAGCGCGGCGACGAGCGCGCCAAGGAGCGCGAGAGCTCTGCTGTGCATGTTCGGTTTCCCTTGCGTTGAGGCAGTCCTGGTCCGAGCCTTCGCGAGCGCGAAGGCGCCCCATGAGCCGCGCGGCTTTGCTCGCCGGGCGGCCATTTGCCGCTTGCTCCTGCGATACGCCGCCGCGGCGGGAAATGTTTCAGCGGGCCGGCATGCTAGCGGGGCGGCGCTCCGTGCAGCAGCGTCGGACGCAGCAGCACGGTGCCCCGGCGGCCGCGCAGCGCGACCTGGACCTCGCCTCCCGCCGCGGGGAGGGACGCGGCGTCGAGGGTCAGGACGTAATAGCCGGAGATGGTGCGGGCGAGCTGCCGGACGGCGAGGGCGGGGAACAGGTTGGTCTTGTCGTAGGTGCCGCCGGTGGCGTCCGCGATGCCGCGCAGGCCGGCCTCGAGGTCGTGGGAGTCGGCATCGGTGACGTCGAGCACGAAGACGCTGGCCCGCGCCGCGGTGAGCGCCCGCACCGCCGGCGCGAAGGCCGGGGTCATCCGCGTGCCCCAGGAGCTGAAGCTGCCGAGGCCCCAGGCGAGGAACACGACGACCTTCTCGCCCGGCAGGGCCGACAAGGCCTCGGCGGTCAGCGCCAGGGCGCGCTCGGGCGAGGCGGCGCGGCGGGCGGCCTCGGCGTCGAAATGGGCGCCGAGCGAGAGCGCGCCGGCGTCGCCCGCGGTGCCCGCGGTGCCCGCAGCCATGGGCGCGGGAGGATCGCCGCCGTAGTGGATGGCCTGATAGATCGTCTCGGGGATCGCCGTGTGCCGGCGCGTGAAGTCCTGCCAGAGCTTCAGGTGGGAGTCGAAGGAGATCACCGCCACCTGGTCCTCGGGCTGTAGAGCGTCCAGCAGCTCGCGGGTGAAGGGCAGCGTACGCAGATGACCCCGCGTCCGGCTCGGAGCGTTGCTGTCGGCCTGCACGAAGATCACCACCAGCTTGCCGGCGGGAGCCGCGACCGCGGCAGGCTGGGCGGGCGCCGACGTCGGCGATGCCATCACCGCAACCTGATCCGTCCCGGTGCGGCCCCCCATCGCCTCGGCGATGACCTCGTGAGTGTCGCTCGGGGTGGCCGCCGGGGTGGCCGCCGCGGTCACAAACCAGTCCACGGCAGCGACCGGCACCTCCTGCTTCCCCACCTGCACCCGGAAGTCGCCAGGCGTGAGGCCGAGGAGCGGGTCTCCCGCACCGTCGACGACTCGCACCACCACGGTCGAGAGCCGCACCGAGATCTCATCGCCGAACCGTGGGCTGCCGGCAGCCGCCGGCGCCTCGGCGACAGGCGCGGTCGGTGAAACCGCCACGCTGGCGGCCACCCGATCGCCGACGCCCATTGCCACCAAAGCCGTCAACGACAGGCGGGCCACCAGGCAGCGCGCACCACGTGGAGAAACCATGCCCTGGAGTGTACGCTGGCGACAGGCCAAAGGGGAGGGCCCCCCTGGCCTAACCCAGCACGACCCGGATCTGGTGCTCGCCGTCCTTGACCAGGGCGACGTCGGCGACGCCGTTGGCGGCCACCGGCAGCTCGGCGCCGTCGAGCTCGGCGCGGGTGACGCCGCGGGTCGCGCCGCGCGGATTCTCGACCCGGACGGCGTAGCGCGCGGCGTGATAGCGGAAGGTGATCTCGTAGCCGGGCCAGGCGCGCGGGATCGCCGGATCGATCGACAGGACGGCGCCGCGCATCCTGATGCCCAGGATCCACTGGACTCCGGCGCGGTACATCCAGCCGGCCGAGCCGGTGTACCACGTCCAGCCGCCGCGGCCGAGGTGGTTGGGTTCGGCGTAGATGTCGGCGGAAGCAACATAGGGCTCGACCTTGTAGCGCTGGATGCCGGCCCGCGTGCTGGCATGATTGATCGGATTGAGGATCGAGAACAGTCCGCCCGCCTTGTCGCCATCGCCCAGCGCCGCGAACGCGAGGATGCACCAGATCGCCGCGTGGGTGTACTGGCCGCCGTTCTCTCGCACTCCCGGCAGGTAACCCTTGATGTATCCCGGGTCGAGCGGCGTGCGGTCGAAGGGCGGTGTGAACAGCAGCACCAGGCCGTCGCCCGGGCGCACCAGGTACTCCTCCACCGCCGCCATGGCCTGGGCGGCGCGGGACCGGTCGGCGGCGCCCGAGATCACCGCCCACGACTGCGCGATCGAATCGATGCGGCACTCGGCGTTGGCGGCGGAGCCCAGCGGCGTGCCGTCGTCGAAGAAGGCGCGGCGGTACCAGTCGCCGTCCCAGCCGTGCCGCTCGACGGCGGCCTTGAGCGCCGTCACGTGCTCGCGCCAGCGGCCGGCGCGCTCGCTCTCGCCGCGCTCGGCGGCGATCGCCGCGAACTCCCAGAGCAGGCTGTGCAGGAACCAGGCAAGCCAGACGCTCTCGCCCTTGCCCTCGCGCCCGACCCGGTTCATGCCGTCGTTCCAGTCGCCGGCGCCGATCAGCGGCAGGCCGTGGGCGCCCACCGCCAGCCGCAGATCGAGGGCGCGCGCGCAGTGCTCGTACAGCGAGCCGCTCTGCCGCGACACTGCGGGCACGAAATAGGCGTCGTCCCGCCCTTCCGGCACCGCCTGCCCTTCGAGGAAGGGCACCGCCTCGTCGAGCAGCTCCCGCTCGCCGGTGACCTCGAGGTAGTGCAGGACCACGTAGGGCAGCCACAGCAGGTCGTCCGAGATGCGGGTGCGCACGCCGCGGCCGGACGGCGGATGCCACCAATGTTGGACGTCGCCCTCGACGAACTGCCGGCCGGCGCAGCGCAGGATGTGCTCGCGGGCGATCTCGCGGCGGGCGACGGTGAAGGCCATCACGTCCTGCAGCTGATCGCGGAAGCCATAGGCGCCGCCCGCCTGATAGAAAGCGGAGCGTGCCCAGAAGCGGCAGGAGAGCGCCTGATAGATCAGCCAGCGGTTGAGCAGCAGGTCCATCGAGCGGTCCGGGGTCTTGACCTGCAACGCCCCCGCGACGTCGTCCCAGTAGCGCGTCACCGCCGCCAGCACCGCCTCGACGTCGGCGGCGCGGTAGCGCCGCACCAGCTCCCGCGCCTGCTCGACGCCGGCGGCCTGGCCGAGCACGAAGACGAGCTCGGCGCGGCCGCCCGGCCGCAGCTCGATGCCGGTCCACAGCGCGCAGCAGGGGTCGAGGGCGGCCCCCACCCGACCGGAGAGCCGCAGGTCCAGCCGCTCCAGCGCCGCCGGACGGTCGAGCGCGCCGTTGCGGCCCAGGAACTCCGCGCGGTCGCCGGTCCAGGCGGTCTGGCGCCCGCCGAGGTCGGCGAACGCGACCCGCTCGCCGAACTCCTCGCTCCAGCGGTTGCGGGCCAGCATCGCCCCGGTCGCGCCGTCGATCTCGGTGACCACGAAGGGCGCCGCGGCGCCGCGCGAGCTGCCGAGGACCCATTCGGCATAGGCGGTGACCGAGAGCCGGCGGGGCCGGCTGCCGCGGTTGACGATCACCAGACGGGAGATCTTCACCGGATCCTCGAGCGGCACCAGCTGCAACAGCTCGAGGCTGACGCCGTTCGAGGCGTGCTCGAAGCGGCTGTAACCCTGGCCGTGACGCGCCACGTAGGGAATGGCTTCCTCGCGGATCGGCAGCACGGTCGGCCCCCAGAGGGCGCCGGTCTCCTCGTCGCGCAGGTACAGCGCCTCGCCGGGGGGATCGCTGACCGGATCGTTCGACCAGGAGGTGAGCTGGTTCTCGCGGCTGTTCACCGCCCAGGTGTAGCCGGCGCCGGACTCCGAGACCTGGAAGCCGAAGCCGGGGTTGGCGATGACGTTGATCCATGGCGCCGGCGTCCACTGCCCTTCGCCGAGCACGGTCACGTACTCGCGGCCGTCGCGGTCGAAGCCGCCGAGCCCGTTCCAGAACTCGAGGTCGAGCCGCGGCGGCGCGGTTTCGTCCGGCTGCGCCGGCGCGCTGCGGCGCGGCACTCGCGGCTGGCGCTTCTCCTCGCCGCGGTCGCGCCGGACCAGCTGCTCGGCCAGCGTGCCGTCGCGGGCCTGCAGCGCCACCCGCGCCGCCGTCAGCAGCGCGCCTCGCGTCGCCGCCGTGATCTGTTCGCCGCGGAGGATGAAGACCCTGCCGCTCGGCTCCGGCCCGTCGCCGCGGCGGCCCGCCTGGGCGGTGCGCACCAGCGCTTCGAGCGCCGCCTGCAAGTCCTGGCCGTAGCCGTGCGCCTTCTCGTTCAAGATCACCAGGTCGACGGCCAGCCGCTTGCCGCGGAGGTATTCGTGGGCCTTGAGCAGCTGACGGACGATGCCGGCGTCGTCGGGGTCGTCGATGCGCACCAGCACGATCGGCAGGTCGCCGGAGATGCCGTGCCCCCAGAGCGTCGATGGGCCGAGCGGGCCGGGCGGCGCCGGCTCGGCCACCGACCTTCCCGTGGAGCGCGACGGGTCCGGGAACAGCAGCCGGTTGGCGAGGCGCTGGAAGAGGTGGGCCTCGTCGGCCGGGATGCCGAGGTGGCGCAGGTGCACCTGCGCCTGCGTCCAGGCCATGGTGGCCGCGCGCTCGAATGCCGCCGGGTCGCGGTACTTGTCGGCGAGGCCCAGCGCCGCCTCGCGCGACGCCGCCACCAGGGTCGAGAAGGTCACGCGCACGGTGGTGCCCGGCAGCAGCCGGACCCGCCGCCGCAGGCTGAGGATGGGATCGAGCACCGCGCCGGCGGTGTTCGACAGCGGCCGGCCGTCGATCACCGACATCGGCGTGCGGATGCCGCGGCCGCGGCCCAGGAAGCGCAGCCGGTCGGTCTCGAACTGGGTGCCGCCGACCGTCTCGCCCTGCACCGCCACGACGTGCGCCGCCCAGGGACGCGGATCGCCCTCGGCCTGCGGCCGCCGCGAGGCGAGCAGCGCCTCGAAAGCGGCCACGTGCTCGGTCTCCACGAACAGGTTCTGGAAGGCGGGATGAGCGACGTCGGCGCCGGGCGGCGCCAGCACCACCTCGGCGTAGGAGGTCACCTCGATCTCGCGCGGCCGCAGGCCGTGATGAGTGAGCGACACCCGGCGCACCTCCGCCTCGTCTTCCGGCGACACCACCACCTCGAGCCGGCAGGCGATGGCGCCGTCGCGGCGCAGGATCTCGGCGCGGTCCTCGCCGAAGACGACCTCGTAGCTGTCCGGCTCGACGCCGCTCGCCTGGAAGCCGGCCGACCACACCTCGCCGCTCTGCATGTCGCGCAGGAAGACGAAGCTTCCCCAGCAGTCGCGGGTGACGTCCTCGCGGAAGCGGGTGACCGCCAGCTCCCGCACCCGGCTGTAGCCGGAGCCGGCCGCCGTCAGCATCACCGTGTAGCCGCCATGGCCGAGCAGCTGGGTGCGCGGCACCGCGTCGTGGGCGGAGCGATAGCGCCGCACCGTCGGCGGCGCCAGCGCTCCGACCGCCGCCGCCGCCGCCACCTCCTCGGCGCGCGGCCGCGCCACCGCCAGATCGCGCGGCGTCCGCTCCTGCAGCAGCAGCTCGGTGGCCTGGACCATCGGCACGGCGTGGAACCGCGCCGGCATGGCGCCGTCGCGGCAGACGTCCAGGGTGTTGGCCAGCGCCAGCAGCGACATGCCCTGGTGGTGCGCCATGTAGGCGCGGACCACCGCCAGGTCCTGGCCTTCCGGCAGCCGGCTGGCGGTGTAGTCCACCGCCTCGTAGAAGCCGTAGCGGCCGGCGGCGCCGGCCTGCTCGAGGCGGGCGAAATTGCGGCAGGCCTGCTGCGGCGCGAACGGCGCCGCCAGGGCGGTGGCGTAGGGAGCGATCACCAGGTCTTCCGAGAGGCCACGTTTCAAGCCCAGCCCGGGAACGCCGAAATTCGAGTACTGATAGGTGAGCTCGAGGTCGCGGGCATTGAAGGCGGACTCCGAGACTCCCCAGGGCACGCGGCGCTCCGCGCCGTACTGGATCTGGCGCCGCACCACCAGGCGGCAGGTCTGGTCCAGCAGGCTGTGCGGCGGCGCGCTCATCATCAGGGCCGGCATCAGGTACTCGAACATCGAGCCGGACCAGGAGACCAGCGCGGCGCCGCGATCCACCGGTGTCAGCGGGCGGCCGAGCCGGAACCAGTGCGCCGCCGGCACGTCCTCCTTGGCGATGGCGATGAAGCTCGCCAGGCGGGCCTCGGAGGCGAGCAGGTCGTAGTAGCTGCCGTCGAGCTCCGCCTCGGCGACGCGGTAGCCGATGGCGAACAGCTTGCGGCCCGGATCGTAGAGGAAGCGGAAATCCATGGCGGTGAACAGCTCGCCGGCGGTGCGCGCCAGCTCGCCCAGCCGGCGCGTCAGGCCGCCGGCGGCGGCGGCGGACCGTTCGAGGTCGGCGTCGAGGGCGCCCGGCAACGGCGGCTCGCCGCCCGGGGATGCCGCCGCCAGCCCCTCCCTGGCCGCCGCGCAGGCGTCCGGCAGCGCCGCGATCGACGGCACTTCGGCAAGCGGGCCGGCGCCGGCGCCGGCCTGCCGCGCCCATGGCAGCAGCTCCTCGAGGTCGCGGCGATGGCTCGCGACCGTCGCCTGCGCCAGCTCCGTCCAGGCCAGCACCTCGTCCCAGGCCGCGGCATCGGCGCCCTGCCGTTGCTCGCCGACCAGCGCCCGCGCCACGTCCGCCACGGCATGCAGCCTGGCGTCGAGCTCCGCCAGGCGCGCCGCCCACTGTGCCGGCGTCGCCGGCGACGGCGCCAGGGCGGTGGTTACCGCCGCCAGCGCTTCGTCGAGCTGGCGCCGGGTGACCGTCTGGGTGCGCCGGCCGGCGCTGGCCGGCGCCGCGGCATGGATCGCCGCCACGGCGTCGCCGATGCCGGCGAGCGCCTGCCCGTCGAGCGGCGGCCGTTCGGCGAGGCGGCGGCAGGCCTCGGCGAGCACCAGCAGGTCGCCGGCCAGGTTGCCGCTGTCGACCGTCGAGACATAGCGCGGTTCGAGCGGGCGGACCTCCCGGGTGTCGTACCAGTTGTAGAAATGCCCCCGGAAGCGGTCGAGGCCCCGCATCGTCTGCAGGGTCTCGTCGAGGCGCGCGACGCAATCGAGGGTGCCCAGCCAGCCGAAGTCCCGGGCGGCGACGACCGCGAGCAGGTACAACCCGAGATTGGTGGGAGAGGTCCGGTGGGCGACCACCGGCCGCGGCGACTCCTGGAAGTTGTCGGGAGGCAGCGCGTGGTCGTCGGCGCCGACGAAGGTCTCGAAAAACCGCCAGGTGCGGCGGGCGATGAGCCGCAGCTGGCGGACCTCGGCCGCCGGCAGCGGCACCGCTTCGAGCGGCACGGGCGGCAGGCTCAGCCGGCGGGCCAGCGCCGGCGACAGCGCCCACAGCAGCAGCGGCGGCCCCGCCCAGCCCCAGACCGCCCAGGCGCCGGATGCCGGCCAGGCGCCGGCCCGCGCCGTGGCTGAAGCCGCCGCTGCCACCGCGGCCGTCGCCGCCGCCACCGCCACCGCGGCGCCGGCGGCAAGCCCCAGGCCGCCGGCCATGCGCCGGTAGAAGACTCGCGGCTCGAGGCCGAGCCCGCTCTTGGCCTGTGCCGCGGTGACCCACTGCAGCAGGCGGCGGCGGGAGCCGTAGACCCGGAACAGGGTGCGCACGATGGCGTCGCCCATCCGCCAGGCCTGGTCGGCGAGGAAAGCGACCCGCAGCACCACCCGCGCCACCGCCAGGACCAGATCGCCGGCGAAGGCGCGCAGGTGGCTGCGCTTGGAGATGCCGCGCCGGCGCGGCACCGCCGAGTAGAGCAGGCCCAGGAACCCGGGGATGGCGATGGTCGCCAGCCAGAACCCGGTCCACAGTGCGGGGGAGGCGCCGGGCAGCGTCCAGGCGCTCAGCAGCAGCAGGTAGCCGGCGGGGGCCGCCAGCGTCCGCCGCAGGTTGTCGAGCATCTTGAAGCGGCTGATCGCCGGGATGCGGGCACGGCCGCGGCCGAGGACCCACGGCAGCAGCTGCCAGTCGCCGCGCGCCCAGCGGTGCTGGCGGGCGGCGGCGGCCTGGTAGTGGGAAGGGAACTCCTCGAGCAGCTCGACGTCGGTGACCAGGCCGGTGCGGGCGAAGAGCCCCTCGAACAGGTCGTGGCTGAGCAGCGTGTTCTCCGGCACCTTGCCGGCCAGGGCGGCGCTGAAGGCATCCACGTCGTAGATCCCCTTGCCGGTGAACGAGCCTTCGCCGAACAGGTCCTGGTAGACGTCGGAGACGGCGGCGGCATAGGGATCGATGCCCGCCGGGCCCGAAAAGATGCGCTGGAACAGCGATCCTTCGCTGGCGGCCGGCAGCGACGGCGTGACGCGCGGCTGCAGGATGCCGTAGCCCTCCACCACCCGGCCGCGGCGCTCGTCGAAGCGCGGCCGGTTGAGCGGGTGGGCCAGGGTGCCGACGAGGCGCCGGGCGACCTCGCGCGGCAGCCGGGTGTCGGCGTCCAGGGTGATCACGAAGCGAATCGAGCCGGGCGCATAAGGTGGCGCCGCCGCGGCGCTGGGGGCGCCGCCGTTGCCGGCCGCCGCCACACCGGCATCGCCGACGTCGCCGACATCGCCGACGTCGCCAAGGTCGGCCATCGCGCCGGGTTTGCCGGTATCCCCGCCGGCGTTCTCGGCGCCGTCCACGGGCAGGAAGGTGGTCTCGCGGTCGCCGCGCAGCAGGCGATTGAGCTCCTCGAGCTTGCCACGCTTGCGCTCCCAGCCCAGCCAGCGCCCCTCGCTCGGGTTCCAGACTCGCCGCCGGTGCAGCAGCACGAAGCGCGGCTCGCCGCCGGCGCCGGGTCCGTGGCGGGTGTTGAGGCGCGCGATGCCGGCCCGTGCCGCCGCCAGCAGCTCTTCGTCGCCGGGCACGGTCGCGGCGGCGGCGTCGGTCCAGTCGGAGAGCAGCGCGAAGCGCAGCTCCTCCTCGCTGTTGGCCAGGTAGTGCACCTCGAGACGGGCGATCTGCTCCTCGATCTCGGCGGCAGCGGTCAGCAGGGTCGGCACCGCCACCAGCGTCCGCAGCTCCGGCGGCACGCCGCCGCGCAGCTCGAGCCGCGGCAGGACCCGCGGCCCGTAGCGCTCCATCAACCAGGCGTTGACCAGCTGCACCGCCAGCTCGGAGGCCGGCACCAGCGCCAGCAGGCCGAGCCAAAACAGCAGCGGCGCCGCATTGCCGGCATTGGCGGCGCGCCAGAGCGGCAGCGCCAGTGCCAGCGCGGTGGCGGCCGCGAGGGTGCCGAGGTAGCCGGGGGTCGCCCAGGCGAAGAAGGCCCGCCGCAACCATTGCCGCGGCGGCACGCGGTAGCCGATCTCGCGCTCGAAGGCGCCGCGGCCGCCGGCGATCAGGTAGTAGCCCGGATCCGCCTCGCGGCCGGCAGCGCCGGCGGCTCGGCGCACCGCCCGCCGCGCGATCTCGATCTGCGACAGGCGCGAGCCGTGCGCCAGCTCCTCCACCGCGTGGCGGTAGCGGTCGCGGGTCGCGAACTCGGCGGCCAGGTACCCGGGATCGGCAGCCAGCTCCGCGTCCACCAGGCTGACCCGCTCGAAGAACGCCGCCCAGTCGAAGGCCGAGATCAGGCGCATGCTGGTGATCACGTTGCGCACCGTGGCGTTCATCGCCGCCTGGCGCTGGTGCTCGATGGCGACCACCTCGTCGGCGGTGGTGCCCTGGTCCGCCAGGCGGCGGTCCAGCCAGGCGAGGGCGGGGGTCACCTGCGGGTCCCGGTCGCGCAAACGCCCCAGCAGCGCCACGGCGAAGGCGACGTCGAGCGGGCCGTCCTCGTAGCGCCGCAGGGGCGCCTCGGGCTGGGCCTCGCGGCCGCCGGCGAGCAGCCGGTCGGCCAGGGCTTCCGCCTGTTCGCGCGCGGCGCGTCCCCGCACCAGCCTCTCGGCCAGGCGCCGCAGGTTCTCGACCAGCACCACGCGCAGCGAGATCGCCACCGCCCAGAGCTCGCCGATGGTCAGCGGCTGCACCCGCTGGTAGGCGCTGACGAAGCGCCGCAGCGCCTCCTCGTCGAACCGGCTGTCGGTATGGGCGACCAGATCGTGGGCGAGCGCGTAGACCCGCGGATAGCCGCGCAGGGGGCCGTCGCCGAGCTTCGGCAGCTGGCGATAGAAGGCCGGCGGCAGATCCTCGCGGATCTCGCGCAGCTGCTCCTCGACGAGGTGGAAGTTGTCGACCAGCCATTCCGCGGCCGGCGTCATCGCGCGCTCCGCGCGGAGCGATTCGGCGATGGCACGGTAGGAGGCCAGCAGCACCCGGCCGTTCTGCCATACCCGGGGCCGCAGCCGGCGGTCCCAGGGCCGCCCGCGGCGCACCCGCTGCGAGCGGGCGAGCGCCGCCGCATGCTGCTCCAGGCGCTCGACGCCCCAGAGCTCGTCGCGGATAGGCTCCTGGACGCCGGCAAAGGACGGCGGCAGGGTCGCGCCCTTGGCCTGGCTCACGAGCTGCGATCGATTCTCGACGAAGGACGTCGGATCCGGGGAAGCGGCATCTCGCCGTAGCCCCCGTGCACGAGGGGTGCCAACAGCGTGCTGCCGATTTGGCCTATGGCAACGCGAGGCAGGGGCACCGGGTCAGAGCAGCCCGGCACGCATCGCCTTGCTCACCGCCGCGGACTTGGTGTGGACTTGCAGCTTCTCGTAGACGTTGCGGATGTAGTTGCGCACGGTGTTGATGCTGATGCCCAGCTGGCCGCCCGCCGTCTGGTAGCTACAGCCTTCGGCCAGCAGCCGCAGCAGCTGCACCTCCTGGGGAGTCAGCGCTTCCTGCAGCGCCACCGGCGGGGCGGTGCGCCGGAACAGCTCCACCACCTTGCGCGCGATCTCGGGGGACATCGGCGCGCCGCCGTCGCGGGCCTCGCGCACCGCTTCGAGCAGCCGCGCCGGCGGCGTGCGCTTGAGCAGGTAGCCGGTGGCGCCGTTGCACAGCGATTCGAAGATCTTGTCCTCGTCTTCGAAGGCGGTGAGCATGAGGACCGCCGCCGCCGGCCAGCGCTCGCGCAGCGCGGCGACGCCCCGCGAGCCGGGCTCCCCCGGCAGCATGATGTCGAGCAGGACCACGTCGGGCGGCTCGCCTCCCCTGGCGGCCTGGACCTGTTCGAGCGAGGCGAAGGCGGCGAGGCAGCGGTACCCCGGCGTGCCGTCCACCAGCAGCCGCAGGCCGTCGCGGGTGCCGCGGTCGTCCTCGATGATAATTACCCGGATAGGGGTTGTCTCAATCATTACCCGAAGAACCCTCGAACATCAAACCGTACCTGTCGAGGCCTACTCAAAGCATCTATCGGATCGCCCCCTCATCCCCTCGATCCCCTTCCCACCCTCTGACCTGCGGGGCATGCCGCGATTGGC
>Ga0210405_10001140_pt1 | contig 31784 bp, 28 predicted proteins | sample IncBWH11MmetaG_FD_155492 | JGI IMG/M metagenome (GOLD analysis project Ga0210405, IMG submission 155492) | Forest soil microbial communities from Barre Woods Harvard Forest LTER site, Petersham, Massachusetts, United States - Inc-BW-H-11-M | ecosystem: Environmental > Terrestrial > Soil >...
AACTTCCTCCGCAATGACCTCCAGCAAAGGAAAAGGCAAGCGCACGGCGGTCATGGTGGGCGGCGGCGCTGCCGGAGGCGCGGGTATTGGAGCGATCGCGGGCGGTGGCAAGGGAGCTGCCATTGGTGCGTTGATCGGTGCGGCCGCAGGTACCGGAGGCGCGGGATTAACCGGCAATCGCGATATCACCCTGCGTGCGGAAACGGCGCTCGATTTCAAACTACTGCAGCCCATCACCATCAGACAAAAGTAGCAGTAGGCCTTCGCGGCTCCCCGGGTAGTTTATTTGACAGGTATATTCTGCCCGCACGCATGAGCTTCTTCGCCGGATGTTCCGTGCAAAAATGAAGGCATTGCGAAATCCGAAGGACAATCATGCACACCGCCTTCCTCTGCGACGCCATTCGAACGCCCTTCGGGCGCTATGGCGGAATGCTGGCCTCGATTCGCACCGATGATCTCGCGGCGATTCCCCTCCAAGCCCTCGTCGAGCGCAACGCCCGCGTCGACTGGAACGCCCTGGATGATGTCGTCTACGGCTGCGCCAATCAAGCCGGTGAGGACAATCGAAACGTGGCGCGGATGGCTCTCCTGCTGGCGGGTTTGCCGAAAGAAGTGCCCGGCGCCACGGTAAACCGCCTCTGCGGATCGAGCATGGACGCCGTTGCTTCCGCGGCGCGGGCCATTAAATCCGGTGAAGCGGATCTCTTGATTGCCGGGGGCGTCGAAAGCATGTCGCGAGCACCCTTCGTTATTTCCAAGGCCGACAGCCCCTATTCACGCTCCATGAAAGTGGAAGACACCACGCTCGGTTGGCGATTCATAAATCCCTTGATGAAAGGAAAGTTCGGCGTTGATTCCATGCCAGAAACCGGTGAAAACGTCGCCGAGGAATTTCACATCTCCCGCGCCGATCAAGATTTGTTTGCACTAAGAAGCCAGCGACGCGCGACGGAGGCCATCCAGAACGGGAAAATGAAACAGGAAATCGTGCCTGTTTGCGTTCCACAAAAGAAGGGCAACCCTGTCATTTTCTCCGAGGATGAGCATCCCCGGCCAGACACGACACTCGAAGCGCTATCGAAATTGAAACCGGTAGTAAAACCGAATGGCACGATAACCGCCGGAAACGCTTCTGGAGTGAATGATGGAGCGTGCGCCTTGCTGCTGGCTTCGGAAGCGGCATTGAAGATGCACGGATTGACGCCAAGAGCCCGCGTCGTTGCTGCTGCGGCCGCCGGCGTCGCTCCGCGAATCATGGGCATGGGTCCAGCGCCCGCGACACGTAAAGCTTTGGCCAAAGCGGGATTGTCGCTCGATCAAATGGACGTCATCGAGTTGAATGAAGCCTTCGCGTCACAGGCGCTGGCGGTCTTGCGCGAACTGGGAATTCCAGACGATGCGTCACATGTGAACCCCAACGGTGGGGCCATTGCGCTCGGGCATCCTTTGGGTGCTAGCGGCGCTCGGCTCGTCACCACGGCGCTCTACCAACTATCGAGAATCAATGGCCGATACGCGCTCTGCACCATGTGCATCGGTGTGGGCCAGGGCATCGCCTTGATCCTCGAGCGCGTCTAGCGCGCCCTAAGCTCCCCCCAGCTTCGTGATTCCATCGCTTCGGCACGCGAGCGAGGGTAAAATTCCTGCTGGAGAGGAATCATCCTGATGCCAATTCTTAAGGCTGGAGACGCCCATATTCATTACGCTTTGGAAGGTCAGAGCGGAACACCCGTGCTGGTGTTCTCGAATTCGCTTGGCGCTAATTTTTCCATGTGGGACGCGCAGGTTCCCGAGTTTCGAGAAAAGTTCCGCGTCTTGCGCTATGACCCGAGAGGCCACGGACAGTCTTCGCCCATGCCGGGCCCCTATTCGATCGAGCAGCTCGCAAAGGATGTGCTGGTGCTGCTTGGTGCATTGGGATTGGACCGCGTCCATTTTTGCGGGTTATCCATGGGCGGCATGGTGGGCATGTGGTTGGGAGTCAACGCGCCCGAACGCATCCATAAGTTGGCGCTTTGCAACACCGGGGCGAAGATTGGAACTCCGGAAGCCTGGAATGCCCGCATCCAGGCGGTTCGAAAAAACGGCATGAAATCAATCGCTTCGGCGGTTGTCGAACGATGGTTTACGCCAGCTTTCCGCGAGCAAGCTCCTGCAACCATATCAAATACGCAGAACATGATCGAGGAAACAAACGCGGATGGCTATGCGGCGTGTTGCGCCGCCGTTCGGGATTTCGATTTCCGCAAACAAGTAAGAAACATTCGCCTGCCAACCCTTGTGATCTCTGGCGCGCACGACCCGGCTACGCCTGCTTCGGACGGACGTTTTCTCGCCGAACAGATTCCCGGCGCGAGATACACCGAGCTCAACGCCGCGCACCTATCCAATATCGAGGATAAAGACCGATTCAACAATGAACTCGCCGCGTTTCTGAATTCCTGAGGAGACCTGTCTTCTCTGCGATGGCTCCATTCATTATTGTAACGTTGGAGAATTCGTTGCCATTTGCTTTCGGCCTATTTCCATTTTTCCTGGCCCTCCACGATCGTTATGTAGCGATTTATGGGCAGGCCGGTAAAGCGCTGCGTCGTGCCTCCCGGCATCGGCCACTTCACTTCCAGCCACTCCATCTTTTCCCGTTTCCCCATTCCCAGCACCATTCGTGGATCGTGCGATGACAGGAAGCTTCCCCCGCTCACCTTCATCTGCTGCCGCTTCAAATCCCCGGCCTGATAAGCGACCCGCGCACCGATGGCGTCGGGATTGCACTTCTTGCCCACCAGATTCACGCCCAGCCAGTTATTCTGTGTTCCGGCATTGTTGCGCAGCAGCACCGGCGCCCCATCGTTCACGGCAACGAGAACATCCACCGAACCATCATTATCGAAATCTCCGAGCGCCAGCCCTCGCGCGGAAAGAGGGCGCGAAAAAAGAGGACCGCTTTCTTCGCTAATGTTTTTCAATCCGCCGCCCGTATTTCGAAACAAGAGAAGCGGCTCGCTATAACTGACCCCGGGAGTTATTTTGTCGACCAAATCGTCCGGATGGCCGTTGGCGACAAACAGGTCGAGCAAGCCATCATTGTCGAAGTCAAAGAATTTGACTCCCCAGCCGCTCATCATTTGACTCGCCCGCGCCACTCCCATCGACGAAGCCCTGTCCTCGAAAGATTCATCGTGTTTGTTTCTATATAGACCGTAGAATTCATGATCCAAGTTCGTCACGAATAAATCCATCCACCCATCCTGATCGAAGTCGGCGGAGTCGACTCCCATACCAGAGCGCGCTTTGCCGCCGGGGCCATAGGCAACGCCGGCGGTGAAGCCGATTTCTTCAAAGCGTTTCCCGCCGCGATTCGCGAAAATAAAATTAGCAGTTGTGTCGTTGGCTACGAAGAGGTCGAGGAATCCATCATTATTAATATCCGTGGCGACGGCGCCCCAAGATTTGCCAGGGTTATCCGCGATGCCTGTCTTCTGGCTCACGTCGGTGAATGTGCCGTCGCCGTTGTTGTGGAACAGCCAGCTCGGCATGGGATCGAAGATGCGCGGGTAGCAGTATTCGTTGACGCCGGCAAGCGCCGGTATGTTTGGTGCGTTACAGACATGATGCTTCAGCTTGCTGAAATCCACGAACCTGCAGACGAACAGATCCAGCCTGCCGTCGTTATCGTAATCAAACCACACCGCGCTGGAAGCCCAGCCGGGAGCGGCCACGCCCGCTTTTTCGGTGACATCGGTGAACGTTCCATCCCCATTGTTGCGATAAAGGATGCTGCGCCCGTACTGCGTCACATAAAGATCGGGAAAACCGTCGCCATTGTAGTCGCCCGCGGCAACGCCCATGCCGTACCCGCCGCCGGGCACGCCGGCTTTTTCCGTAACATCGGTAAACGTGCCGTCGCGATTGTTGTGGTACAGCGCGTTGCGCAGCGGCTTGGCGGGAGTCCAGAAGTCGCAAGGACCACTGTTCACCAGATAAATGTCCATCCACCCGTCGTTGTCATAATCGAAGAAAGCGCATCCCGCGCCGGTGGATTCGGGCAAATACTTTTGCGACGACCGACCGCTGGTGTGAACGAAGTTGATGCCTGACGCTGAAGGCAGAATCTCGGAGAAGGGAAAGGCGGGATTGGGTCTATCCGTTGCGCCTGCGAGTGAAGCAAACGAGGAAATAGCCGCGGAACCTACGAGCCCCCGCAAGAATTCTCTGCGATGAAATAGATCACAGTGCCAGCGCATACTCTCGCGGACCGCGCCATTCACCGTGGCGGCTTCTGGCGTTCAAGCCCTTCAGCTACGCGGCGCTTGACCTGTTCGAGGCTCTTCGCCGTGTCGCGCTGTAGCGCCGCCTCGCGATTGGCGTCTTCCTTGCGTCCCACCCCGTTATACGCCAGCGCCAATTGAAAATGGCCGGACGGGCTGTCAGGGGCGAGCTTTTCGTAGGTTTCGAGAGGCGCAATGGCCTCGGCAAATTGTTTGCTTGCCACCAGCGCGGAGCCCAGGCCAAAATACGCTTCGGCAAACCCGCTATCGATTTTTGTGGCGCGGGTATAATGCCCGATGGCGCTCGAAAAATCTCCGTCATCCTTGGCCAGTTCCGCGAGAACGTATTCGGCGCCCGCGTTGTTCGGATCGATCGACAGTTCCTCCTCAAAATTCTTCTTCGCTTGCGCCACGGCCTCCGCTGTAGGTTGTTGTCCGGAAAGCAGCACCCGTCCAAGTCGCGCATGTATGCCCGCCAACATGGGGTTCACCTCCAGAATCTTGCGGTACTCTGCTGCTGCCTCGTCCCATCTCCCCTGCGTTTCCAGAGCTTCCGCATTGAGCTGGTGCACCTGGTAAGAAAAGGGCGCTTCGTGCATCAAGTCCTGAGAAGTGCGGAGCGCCAGGTCGGAGTACGCATGCGTGGCGATGTACAGCACCTCGGGGTCGCGCGGAAAATCGCGCAGCAGCACTTGCAGGAAATCCAGCGAATCGTAAGGACGTTTGCCAGTCATGGCGCAATGCACGCCATCCAGTCCCATCCGTTTCTCCAGGTCCTTGTCCGCGACCTGCCGAATGGCTCTCTTCAATAGCGGCAGCGCCTCCGCACAATGGCCGCTCTCCGCAAGATTCGCGCCCCGCGCGGCCGCGCCTACCGCAACCCCCGTCGAACTTTGTTTTTGCCCCTGCGCGTAGGAAACTGCGGTGCCCAGGAAAAGAAAACAGGCGGGAACAAAAAGCCGCGAAAGACGGAACATTTGTGCATTATACCTTGAAACAGTGTTCTCCAGCGCGCCGGAGCTGGTCTCACTCCAGATAAGAAGAGCCCGGGTGAACAATGCGAATCCAGTGATCTGTGAATGCGGAGTGCAAGTTGGGAGGGCTAACCTTGGGCATGTGGCAGCTCACACAATTCTTCGCAGCCACGGGACACGCAGCGCCGGGGCGATTCGCCGTCCTCTTTTCGCCACCGGCTGCGACATGACATTCCAGGCAATTTGCATCGTACGAGCCCGGCTCCTGCACGAGAGGCTTGTGAGGATCGTGGCAGGCAACGCAGGTGATCCGCGCGTCTCCTTTTTCCCAGCATCGGCTGTTTTCAAGACGGTAAGGCGCGAACCGCACGTTGAAGATGCCAACCCCGGCCAGGTGGCCCACCACGTCTTGCCAGGTGCGGTGGCATGCGCCGCAGAAGTCCACGTAGTCGACTCGGCTCAACTGGCTGGGATTCAGAATCAATCCCGACCCGCGCTTCTCCGTCTTGGCCCTCGCTGCCGCCACATGCTTTGCACCGGGTCCGTGACACGCTTCGCAGGTCACACCCAATAACAGATCGCGCGGGGCAAACTCGTTTCTTGTCGTCGATCCTGTGGTATGGCACCCGAAGCATTTGCCGGCCTCGTCCGGCGGAATGACTCGCCCCGCTGCCTCTTCCAGATTTGCGGGAACCGAATGGCGATGCCCTGGCGTGATGTCGAGCGCCCCCGGAGCCGCGAAGAAGCTCACATGGCTCTCGTAGAATTTTCCATTTCGTTGGTAAATGAACGTTTGCCCCATGTGGCCGGAACCGAAGCCCCACAGCAGGTCCGCCGAGAAAATAGAGGTGGAGTCGCTGACCGCCAAAACACTCTTCCCTCCGTCAGTCACGATCTGGTAGCTGTAGGGACCAATCTGGAAAGCCAAGTGGTCGTGCTCGCGTAGGATCTTCGATTCCCCCGCATGTGTTGCGGTATGAGCCATTCCAGTCTGTTCCTGAGCATCGGCCTTGACCTCGTGGCAATCGGCGCACGCGTCCGCACCTGCGTAAGCGCCGCGCGCGGGTTCGCCCTTGGTAGGCCACCAGCCCGGCGCCTGCACCCGAAGCTCCGTGGGCAACGAGATGGCATTCGATTCCGGAGATTGCGCCAGACTCACAAGACAGGACCCAAGAAAGAAGATCAGAGAACCACCGAACGAAAGCGCGGCCATGAAGCGCGAACCAAGGCAGCGCTGTCGCAACCTGTTCCGGATGTGTGGGCGCACATTTTGCACCTTCTGCAACCCTCCTCGCTCCATAAACGTGTGAATTGGGGGCGAATGATTTACTTTTTGAAGCGTCTCTCCTTCTCTTCCATAGCACCGTCTTGCTTCGTAGCCAAATCAATCTTTCGTATTCGCCAAGGGCCGTCAACAAAAAAAAATGGCAGGCGCCGAAGCGCCTGCCATTTCGTGGGGTGTGGAGGTGTAAACCTAGAACAGGAACTTCACCGCGAGCTGCAGCTGCCTCGCTCCTTGCGAACCGGTTATCTGCCCGAGAGACCCGCTGCCGGAATCAAATGAACCATTTGCAGGTCCGCCGCTGAACGTCCAGATGGGGTGGTTGAACGCATTGAAGGCGTCCAGCCGAAGCTGGAAAGTCTTGCGTTCCCCGATGGAGACTTCTTTCTGCAGAGACAAGTCAAGGTTCTTGGTCCACGGACCGCGAATGTTACCCACGGAGCAGGTTCCGAAAGAACCTCCGCCAGTGGCAACGGCGCCGACCGGCGCCCCTGCAACCGGGTTGCCCACGGTGCCAACGTTCGTGTAAGACGTCAGGACATTGGCGTTGGGCACGGCTGAAATGTTACTGGTGTCAAACCACTGGATGTGCGCCGCGACGCCGCCGTTGAATGGCACGAACTTATTATCGATATTGATCGGGCCGTTGCAATTCGGCAGGTTTGCCAGCGTGTATGGCCCAATAGAGTTGGTCCCCGAATGGTCGCCGTACGCGCCCCAGCCTCCGAAGTCATTCAGAGTCAAGGCGTTTCCACTGTGCAGGCTCAAGATGCCGCTGATCTGCCAGTTTCCGATGACCGCGTTGACCACCGGATTGGCGTCCTTGCCGAACTGCTTTCCGCGGCCCACTGGCAGTTGATAGCTGAAGTAACCGGTGATGATGTGCGTTTGGTCGTAGTAGCACGGCCCGTAGTCGAGCTTTGGATTATAGATATTCTCCCAGCCCGGTTGTCCGCCGGAACTCTGCGCTTGCGTGCTGCCCCAACCGGTGCCGAAATACCCCGGCGAGTTGGAGAGGCACTTCGAGTAGGTGTAGGCGACTTGAGCATCCAGGCCATGGTAGCTGCGCTCCCTCAAGACAGCCTGGAGCCCGTCGTAGCGCTGAATCGAGTTGGACATATTTGCTCCTGCCAGCGCCCCGAAAGAACTAAATCCGTTCCCACCCGAGTCCGCTTGGTAGAGCGAACCCGGAGTACCACAATTCCACGTCCCCGCATAGGTCACGGTGGAGGCCGTCGTAGTTCCAAAGACACCGCCTGCCTGAGGATTAAACGTACACGGCCCGCCGAGCCCGCCAAGGAATGGCCCTGCGGCTTCGCTGACAATTTGCTGTCCCGGTTGGGCCAGCGTCCCTTGGGCGTTCAATCCCATTCGTTGGGCCACGTCCTCGAAGTTCAGCAGGTGCGTTCCCTTCTGGCCTACGTAGCCAATCTGGAAGGTCAGAGTGTTGCTGAACTGGTGCTGGACCGTGAAGTTCCACTGTTGGATCAGCGCCGGCCTGAAGTTCTGGTCAAAAATGCGGACTCTGCTTCCCGCGTAGCAGCTGAATTGCGGTGCAGGACACGGCGGCGCGCTCTGCCAGGGGGACCCGACTGCTCCGATCCCTGTCGGATACGTTGATTCAAAATTCCCGAACGGAAGATTCAGCGAAAGTTCTTCGTTGCTTCCGCCACCTTCAAGGTACGACGAGCTGCCGTAGGCCGCGCGCACTACCGTCTTGCCGTGCATGAAACCAGGTGACCAGGCGATACCCAGTCGGGGGTTCCAATCGCCGAGGCCCGTATAGTTGTTGTACAGAGCCCTGTCGCTGTAGCCGGTAGAGCCGGGCACCACTGTTTGGATAGTCCCGGTTGTAAGGCCAAAGTTTACAACCCGGTTGTGTACCTCATATTGAGGTGTGTGGTCTTCAAAACGAATGCCGAGGTTCAGCGTTATTGTCGGTTTTAACTTCCAATCATCCTGGAAGTAGCCTCCAAATATGCTTCCGCGGAGTTCCTCGAGCGTGGCCGATCCGCTGTCCCGGAACCCGCCACCCGCGGCTATTCCAGCCCAGAAGTCAGCAACTCCCACTCGGTCCGCGGTCGGCGCATTAGCGTTCGTCGAATTCGCGATATTGATGTTGCCCAACGCCCCTTCGTTACCGGGATAAACGTAGTTGTTCCGTTCACGGATGAATTGAAAGCCGCTCTTGAGGGTGTGGCGGCCCCGTGTGTAGACGAGATTGTCTTCCGCTTGTATTTCCGTGTCGCGGAAAATCTGCCACAAGTTGATGAGCCCGAGATTCGCATTTCCACCGAGACCCGTGGGAATGGTTACCTGGAGCAGCCCTGGCGCCTGCGCGTTTGCTCCGGCGATTCCAAGCTTTTCGCTGATGTTGCCGAGAGAAGTGGTGGGTGTTTGATTCTGGTTGAACCGAAACGCGTTCACACCCAGCCGGGCTTCGTTCAAGAGGTTCGAGCCGAACAAATGGGTCCAATTCGCAGAACCGCTCCACCCAGGCTCGTCCGTGCCTTCCGCGGCGCCAGCATTGGAAAAGGGCAATCCTGTGAAGATAGCCTGGCTCGTATCGAACTTGGAAAAGCGGCCGAAGAAGCTGTCCTTATCCGAGAGCTTGTAGTCAATCTTCAAGTCGCCCTGGTCGCTGTTAAAGTGGTTGCCGCTATTGAACGCAATGTTGTTGCCATAGGCCACGTCGGAGGTCGGCAAGGGATAGTCTTTCGTGTCGGCGAGCAGCGCGGCCGCAAACGGACTTTCCGCAAGCGTCGAATTTGACATAAGGTTGTTAGCAATCGGTGCATTACCGTTTTTCGGATCCACGAGCTGACCGGCTGCTTTGCTGCAAATTCCGTTGACAAACGCGCCCGGGCCTCCTTCAGCGGCAGGCAACTGTGTGCAGAGTTGCCCGAAATCGCCTCCTCGCTCCTTCTGCGTGAGGAGTTGGGCGTTCGTCGGCGCCGACGTGGGAATTCTCATTCCCTGGTAGTCGCCGAAGAAAAACAATTTGTCTTTCTTGATCGGACCGCCGTATGTGCCACCAAACATGTTGTATCGCAGCGTCGGTGCCGCTTGCGGAGTTCCCGTTGCCCAAGAGGCCGTCTTGGAGTTGGAATTGAGATAATCGTTGCGGAAAAACTCGAAGGCATCGCCGTGGAAACTGTTTGTACCGGATTTAATACTGGCGCTGATAACCCCGCCGGCATAATTCCCGAAATCAGCCCCTGGGTTCTGGGTAATGATATTAAATTCCTGAATCGCGTCCACGTTCGGCGTATAGGCAACTTCGTTGTTCTTGGCTTCTTGGTTCACGATGCCGTCCAGGAGGAATGCCACCGCCTGTTCGCGGTTGCCGTTGATAATGGGCCGGCCCGAATTGGTCATCAATTGTGGCTTCGACAGGCTGTCTGGGTTAACTGTCGTTGTGCCCGGCGACAGCAAGGCCAGCTGAATATAGTTGCGCGCCGCCAAGGGCAGAGTCGTGACGGTGTGGGCATCAATGAGGTTGCTGACTTCGGTGCTTTCCGTTTGCAGCAGTGGGGTCGCGCCCATCACCTCGATCGTCTCCGTGATCGCGCCCACCTTCATCTGCACGTCCACGCGCGCCGTCTGGTTCAGCACCAGCGTAAACGGCGGATAGAGAGCTGTCTGGAATCCCTTGGCCTCCACCCTCACGCTGTAAGTCCCCACCGGGATTTTCAAAATGTTATAAATGCCGTCGATGTTCGTCCTTGCAGGCCACACCGTCCCGCGATCCATATCCTTCGCGCTCACGCTGGCTCCCGCCACCGGAGCGCCACTGGCGTCCGTAATGGTTCCCGTGATCGTCGCCGTGACATCCTGACCCCACGCGGCCTTCGCGTTGCACAGCATCACTGCCACCGCCATTACCACCAGGCCCAACCCCAGGGACTTCATCTTTCTCATGTTGCATCCTCCGATTCGAAGCCGACGGCCGTCCGGCAGCTCCTCATCTTGATCGAATCTCTCGACGCTGAACTTGCACCCCTGGCCAGCTATATGGCCGAATGGTGCATAGCTATATAGCACCATTTTTCTGTTGTCAAGCACTAATTTGTGCTTTATATAGGTATCCGGGCCAGCGGGCTATAGCACTACCATGGCTCCGCTCTATAACACCTTCGGTTCTAGTACGAGCGCCCGGCGCCTGCAGGCCCGAAAGGCCAGACGGAATCAATTATCGTTCCTGTTAAGCATTTAGGTGCCCGCAGGGAAGCCCAGGGCTAGTTCGGGAGAGAGAATGCCAGTAAAGAACCGCAACGGCTTGCCGGCCTACCAAAGAATTCAGGGCGCTATTCGCAAGCGCATCGATGCCGGGCATTTGCATCCCGGGGATGCGGTCGCCTCCGAGCGCGACCTCGCCAAAATTCATCAGGTCAGTCTCATGACCGCGCGCCACGCGCTCGCTTCCCTCGAACGCGAAGGCATTGTCGAGCGCCGCCGCGGCATCGGAACCTTCGTCGCCGCCCCCAAAATTCATTTCAATAAATTGATGAGCTACACGGAACAGATGTCCAGCCGCAGCCTCACCGCCGTCTCCAAGGTGCTCTTCGCCAAAGTGCTGGACAATGAAAACGAGGCCGCCGCGAGGCTCTCCCTTCCTCCCACCAGCAAAATCCTCAAGCTCGAGCGCTTGCGTCATGCTGCTGGCGAGGCCTTCGCCCTGGAAACCTGCTACCTCAGCGCCGCGGAATTCTCAGGGCTCTTGGACGCGCCCATCGGCCGCGAATCTCTCTTCGGAATTCTCGAACGCAATTACAACATCGAACTTGGCTATGCCGACGAAGAGATTGACGCCACCGCCGCCGACCCCAGAACCGCGGAGATCCTCTCCATTCCCCGCCGCGAACCCCTGCTGCGCATTCGCCAGGTCATTTATTCCACCAAAGGCAAAGCCATCATGTATGTGCTGGGCTTCTATCGTTCGGACCGGCACAATCTCGTCATTCGCAGGTTCCGCTAGGGCTGACGAATTTTCTTTGCTGCCCCATAATTACTTCTGGTGATGGCTAAACGACAGTTCAGAAAGGGCGCCGCATGCTGGTTATCTTGAAACGCGACGACGAAGAAATCAGCTTCCAGGCCGCGCAACTCATCGCCGCGGCGGTGCGCAAGAAGCCGGCATCGGTACTTGGCCTGGCTACCGGCAGCACCATGGTCGGCGTCTACAAACATCTCGCGCAAATGCACAAACAGGGCACGCTGGATTTCTCTCGCGTCATCACTTTCAATCTCGATGAATATCTCGGGCTTCCAGCGGCCCATCCTCGCAGCTTCCACCATTTCATGCACGAAAATCTCTTCGCGCACGTCAACGTGGTTCCCCGCAACATCCACATTCCCGATGGCACCATTCGCGGCGATTACGATCGCTACTGCGCATCCTACGAAGAAGCCATCCGCAAAGCCGGAGGAATCGACCTCCAGCTTCTGGGCATCGGGCGCAACGGCCACATGGGCTTCAACGAGCCCACTTCCAGCCTCGCTTCCCGCACCCGCTTGAAAGTCTTGAGACAGGAAACGCTGGACGACAACGCAAAATTCTTCGCGCCTGGCGAGGAAAGCCCGCGCTGCGCCATTACCATGGGCATCGGCACGATCTTGGAGGCGCGGAAAATTCTCTTGCTCGCTGCAGGTCAATCCAAATCCTCGGCCGTCGCGAAGTCCATTGAAGGCCCGATCACCTCCGCCGTCTCCGCTTCCGCCCTGCAGCTCCATCCCGACGTGACTTTCCTCATCGACGCCGCCGCCGCTTCGCAACTCACCCAGCGCGACTACTACCACCGCGTCCTCGAAATGACCGCTCTTCTGACTCCCGATCGTCTGTCGTAATTCCAAATTACCTGCGCTCGCGGCTTAACCTGGATACAATGACAGGTCAAATTTGCTTTAGACTTGATGTCCACCCCTCGGAGAGGAGCTTCCTGGCTCGAGCATGAAACCTGAAAAGCTCTTCCCCATGTTCCTCAAGCTTTCGGCCCGTCCGTGCCTCGTTGTCGGAGCGGGAACTATCGCTGAATCCAAAATTGCCAGCCTCCTGGAAGCGGGCGGCCGCGTGCGCGTGGTCGCTCCCGAAGCGACCGCCCAAGCGCACGCCTGGGCGCAATCGAATGCCATCGAATGGCATCAGCGCTCTTTCCAGCCGAACGATCTTGAAGGAATGTTTTTGGTCGTCGCCGCCACTTCCTCCGTGGAACTTCATGAACGCATATTTGAGGAAGCGACACGGCGTGGCGTTCTCTGCAACATCGTCGATGTTCCCGCGCTTTGCGATTTCTACTATCCCTCCGTGGTGCAGCGCGGATCTCTGCAGATCGCCATCTCGACCTCCGGACAAAGCCCCGCCCTTGCCCAGCGCCTCAGAAAGCAACTCGAAGATCAGTTTGGCCCCGAATACGAAGAATGGCTCGCCCAGCTAGGCGAAGCCCGCGACAAGCTTCACTCCTCCAAGATGAATCCCGAGGAGCGCAAACGCCTCCTGCACGAAGCTGCCAGCGAGGAAGCATTCGAATCCTTCCTGCGAAACCGCGCCCAGTCGAAACGCTCCGGTTGACTTTCCTGCCTGTTCCCGGTTCCGGCCATTTTGCGCCTCTAACTATTCAAAATATCGATTTGTAAAATTCAATCTTCCGCAACTTCGCCACCAGCTAAAGTGCTACTGTTCGACTGAGATAGTAGCGGCTAGCGTCCGTTCGAACCCGCGGCTGCAAGAAGGCCTCTAGCTCAAGCCAGAGGCAGGATGGCATCCTATGCGAGCGCCAATCATGAAAGGTAAAGTCTACGTAATCGGAGCCGGTCCGGGTGATCCGGATCTCCTGACCGCCCAAGCGGTGCGGGCACTTCGTGCCGCCGAGGTCGTTTTGCACGACGACCAGGTACCTTCGAAAATCCTTGAGTTGATCCCTGCTTCAACCCAGGTCCGCAACGTTGGCAAGAGTGGCGGCGAGGCTGGAGTCTCTGCGGAAAAAATTCATTCTTTGCTCGTCTCCGCTGCCCGCGAGGGCCGTCATGTCGTATGGCTCAAAGCCGGCGACCCGCTTCCATCGGGCCATACCGACGAAGAAACCGAAGTTCTGGCCCAGGCAGGGGTCGATTTCGAAGTGATCCAAGGCGCGGCGTCGGCGATGGGCGCGGCCGCCGGCGCAAACTCCCGCTGACCTGCCCGTTCGAATCTCTTCAAATTGGCGTGCCTCAACCGGCGGAGGCCATTTTCTGCCTTTTCCGGCGAAGCAGCTCCGCTGCTTGCTCGGAAGCTTCTTTAACCAAGTAACCCATTTTCGGATGTGACGGTTCAAGATCGGCGTGGATTCTTCGCCGCTGCAATTCTTCCGAGGTTGTCGGCCCGATGGACGCCACCATCGCGCGGTTCAATCCTTCCCTGACGGATTCTTCCAGCCCCATTTCCGCCGCAACCTGGAAGAGATGGACCACTTGGACTGCCGTGGTAAATAGCACCACTTCGAAGGCTCCTTCGGCAATCGCGGTAATGGCGCCCCGCAAGGGAGCAAGGTCGTTTGGAAGCGCCCATTGATAAACCGGCACCCGCGTGACGACGGCGCCGCGCTCGCGAAGCCCCTCTAGCAATTCAGGATTCGAAACGCCATATTCTTGAACGGCGACTCGCGCTCCTTGCAACGTAAATTTCAGCGCCGCCTTGCCCGCGTCATCCAGCGCACGCAGAAGTTCGTGCCAGGTATTGGGTTCAGGAGCAGTAACCGCGGGAGTGATGCCGATCTCGCGCAACGCGGCGACCGGCTTCGGCCCGCGTGCCACAACCGTCACGCGCTTAAGCGCGGCGATGTACTTGCCGCGATCATGCACCGTTTCCACGACGCCTAGAAGCGCGCGTGTACCGACTCCCGTCAAAAATATGACCATTTCAAATTCGCCGGCGAGCAGAGCCGCCGCAAAGGCCAGCGCTTCTTTGTTGGATTCCAGCGGCACCTCCCGCATCGAAGGCGCAACCGTAGGCTGCCCGCCGTACGTGGTGATCAATTTGGCAAGTTCCGCGGCGCGGCGGCTCTCCAGCGCCAACACGCGCAATCCATCGAATCCGCTCATGGTAATCCATTGTTTCCCGGAATCGCCCGATTCGCAAGCACCGGCGAAACGTTGAGGAGGTTGCGATCTCTCAATGGCGAGGCTAGAAAACGAAGTGCCTCTCACTCGCCGCGTTTCGCTGCAGGCAGTGCCAGTTTGCCCGTCGGGATCGCTGATGCCCTTTGCGCTACCACCCGCCCGCATACTCTTGACACTGTCCCGCGCTCCGGACAGACTAAATGTACCCCCTTCCAAAATCTAAGTGTCTTGTGTGAGCCAATGCGCATTCTTGTCGCTGAAGATGACGCGCCGCTGGCGGAATTTCTGCATCAGCGGCTCGAGCAAGAGCAATTCGCGGTACAAGTGGTTTCGAGCGGGCTGGAGGCGGAGCAACTCGCTGCCGACCAGGCCTACGATCTGGTGATCCTCGATCTCAATCTGCCCGGAGCCGGCGGTCTCGATGTTCTGCGCGGGATTCGCTCCAAAAAGCCGGATTTGCCGGTGGTGATTGTCACCGGCGCCAGCCTGGTAGAGGAACGCGTTCGCGGCCTGGATGCCGGCGCGGACGACTACCTCGCCAAACCCTTCGCCTTTTCCGAACTTGCCGCGCGCATTCGCGCCGTGCTACGCCGAGGCAGCCGCCCGGCGCGCTCGATTCTCCAGATTGAAGACCTCGAAGTCGACCGCGTAAGTCACTCCGTGCGACGCGGCAGCCACGACATCGACCTCAGCCCCAAGGAATTCGGTCTTCTGGAATTCCTAATGCGCCACGAAGGCCAGCCCGTTTCCCGCACCGCCATCGTCGAACAGGTCTGGAAGCTCAATTTTGACACCATGACCAACGTGGTCGACGTGTACATCAACTATCTGCGCCGCAAAGTGGATTCCGGATACGACCGCCCCTTGATTCGAACGATTCGCGGCGTCGGCTACCAGATCGGCGGCAACGGCCGCCACGCCTAGACTTCTCCCTCACGCTCTCCATTTCTTGTCTTGCTCACCTCAACGGGAGCGCTGCGCTCCAGCCGTCCAGGGACGGAGCACCGTGTACCGAGGCGTCGCTGTCGAGTTTTCCTTACTGACCCCAAGCAGCTTTCGTCGCGCGAGCCAATTCACTGCCGCTTGCACGGAACTCTTCGAGACGCCGATGGATTCCGCCACTTCTCGATAGCTGGCCTGAACCGCTTTCCCATGGCGCTGCTGCTCCGCGGCAAGCCACAGGTACACCAGGAAGCTGACCGGCCGGCGGTCGTGCCCGACGAGGTCGCGCAGTAGAACGTCTACAACGTAATCGTCAAGAGCGAACATCGCTGTACCGGTCATTAGTATAGCAATGCTTGGCTGATTGCAATACTTCTCCGCGCACGCTAGGTTCTGCTCACGAGGAGAACAACATGATTCGTGGCATCAGCATCGCCAGTATCCCCGTTCGCAATCAGGATGCGGCATTGAAGTTTTACACCGAAAAGTTGGGTTTCAAGGTCCTCACCGATCAGCCTTTCACCGGCACGCAGCGCTGGATCGAACTCCTGATCCCGGGCGCGGAGTCCCGGCTCGCCCTGTTTACCCCCGAGGGCCACGAAAATCGCATCGGCAGTTTTCAGCCGGTAACGTTCTGGTGTGACGACGTTTTCGCTACCGCCAAAATCCTAAAGTCCAAGGGCGTGGAATTTGCCGCCGAGCCGAAGAGCGAGGTTTGGGGGACGATGGCCATCTTCAAGGATGTCGACGGTAATCAGTTTGTCTTGTCGAATAAGCTGCGTTGAGTTGTTGCGGCGGCGATGCCCGCCAAATGACCAAACCGAAATGGGAGGAACCGATGATCATACGCAGAAGTTATTTGATATTCGCAGTAGTCTTCGCTCCGATGCTGCTTGCCCTATTCCCGCCCGCGCAATCCGGCGAGAGAGATCTAGGGATCGTCCAGTTGAGGTACGCCACCATCGTCGTACGGGACTACGACCAAGCCCTGAATTGGTACACCGGCGTCTTGGGCTTGGAAAAGACCGAGGAAGGATCTTTCGGAGACGGAAAACGCTGGCTTGTCGTTGCTCCACGCGGCAGCAAGGCCGTCGGAATCATCCTGGAAATAGCCAAGCCCATTGCGCCGGACGATCCGATTAAGGACTACGAAAATCGCGTCGGCAAAGAAACCAGGTGGGTCTTCGAAGTCGAGGATTGCCGCAAGTTCTATGATCTGGCATCGAAGCGCGGCGTCAAATTCGTTGAGCCTCCCGTCGACGAGGTTTGGGGCTCCACGGAAGCCATGTTCGAGGATCTCTATGGAAATATTTTTGTGGTCGAGAGCCACGAGCAAAAACCTCGCGCGAGTAAAGATTAGGGTATGAGCGCGGAATCTAGGAGCGCCGGCCAAGCCGCTTGGATACGACCGCGCTTTGATGCGAACGATTCGCGGCGTCGGCTACCAAATCGGCGGAAATGGCCGGCACGCTTAGCGGCCTAGAAACTTTTCAGTAGATAATTCAGCCGCAGGGCTTTTGGTTTGTGGATGCAATTGCTTTCGCTGTGCTCTCCGAAGCGATGCCACATGGAGAGACCGGTTGCCTTCTGACGGCCTGCAAGATATTCGCTTCTGAACGATCAACCCAGCCTGCGGCCTTCAGATCTTCCTGAGCCTTCGACATATCCGACTTTGCCCGATCTGCGTCTCCGCCTTCGTCCTCGAGAACTGAAAGGCGCGCTTCAATCAGGCCGCGGTTCATGCACAACGACTTCTTCAGAGTAGGATCGATGTTGGATGACTGAACGCCCCGGTCATAGAGAGCGAGAGTGTTAAGCAAGTCTTGTTTCGCATCGCTGGTGTTCTTGTCGTACTGGCCTTCGGAGACGGCAGCGAATATTCCAGCCCAAGCAAAGTAACGCACTGTTGCGTATTTTTGGGAGTATGTGTGAAAGGTCAGATACCCACCTGCTGCACAGCCTACGGCGATACCGACAAGGACCGCGATCGATCGGAGGAGGATTCTTTTCATCTTGGCCCTGCGTTCGACGCCGGATTGGAAATGGGCTGTCTCTTGAGGAGTTTCCGAATGTGGGCCTCGGAAGGGTCCTTCAAATCCGCTTCCTTTAAGGTCTGCTCAGCTTTGATCATGTATTGCCTAGCAAGGTCTGTGTTCGCCGCCGACTCTTCAATCAGTGACAATTCGGCGTAGCACCAGCCTAAATCCGATTTCTCCGGCCAACCCCACAAAGTACTTGTGCCTTGCATCTCTTTGTGAATCTTGATGGCGTAAGTTAGTGCCTCTAGGGCATTTTGGGGATCGGCGTAAATGAACTCCTTTTTCGCAAAACCATCGAAGAAGACCTCTTCGCTCCACAAGCCCATCGCTTTCTCTTTGTCGATGAATTTGTGTTGCATTAGATACATGCCCGTAGGGAGACCAAGTACCACTCCCAGGAGAAACAGCGCAAAGATACGCGATATTCTTGTCATTCGCCGCCAGCCTGCAATGAGGTAACTGTGACAGTTTCGCTTGTCGTTGACACCTGACCAAAGGGCCAGCTGTTTCTTGGCAGCAAACTAGCCCTTCAATAAATTCTCAGCGCCCGCTTAACATGCTCATCGGAGAAGGGAAGTCCGTGGTGTAAGCTAGCGATGTTGGGAGTGCAGCAACGGAGGCTTCTTTGCAGAAAAATCCAAACGCGATGCTTGCGGTGCTATGGGCCGGCTTCGCGTGCGGCGTATTGGACATTACCGCCGCGTTCGTCGTCTACGGCTTCTTCGGCGCCAAGCCTGTGCCCCTGCTGCAGGGAATTGCCAGCGGATTGCTTGGGCCAAAGGCATTCGACGGCGGACTCGCAACGGCCCTGCTTGGCCTTCTTTGTCACTTCGTCATCGCCTTTGGGGCGGCTACTGTCTACTTCCTGGCAAGCCGCGCGCTCCGCGCCTTGGTGGACCAAGCAGTCGTCTTTGGCGCGCTCTATGGCGTGGCCGTCTATTTCTTCATGAATCGCATTGTGTTGCCACTCTCCGCTGTTGCCAAACGTCCGTTTTCCATGAAGTTCATGATCATCGGCGTGGTCATACACATTTTCTGTGTCGGACTTCCCATATCCCTCAGCGTGCGGCGATTTTCCAGATGATTTAGACTCATCGAGCATGATGGTGACATATGCAAGTCCCTCCACCTCCAAAACCTCGGCCTAAAAAGGCTTCCTTTGCCTTCGTTGTTCTCGTCGTTGTTGCGGTGTTGGTGCTCATCGCGAGCGGAATTTTTGCGGTTCGTTCCATCATTGCGTCCGGGATTACTAAAGGACCGGACGCTATGTTCGGTGACCAACACTTGAAAACGACGGTCGCACTGATTGAGCTGCACAAAGTGCGGTTTGGAAAATATCCTGGATCGCTGTCCGATCTGAAATTCACGGGTCAATGGGACCAGATTGCTTTGCAGAGCGTCCGCTACTACCCAAACGCGGATCGCACGGCATACTACGTCGAGGTTGAGCGTGGTTGGATTGGTAAGCCGGACTTGGTGATGCCGGACGAGTTTTGGCGTGGAACCGGCTATACCACGAGCTTGAAACCAAAAAATCGATAGCGGTTTGCGGAGACCGATGCCCTGGGACCAAGAGATTATTTGTAAGCACTGCGCCGCGCCGACTTTGTTATCCTACGCCGCGTGAACCCTTTCTTCCTGATTGATACAGACACTGCTTCCGATGACGCCGTGGCCTTGATCATGGCGCTTCGGTCTCCTAATGTGCGCGTGCTGGCGATTACCACTGTCGCTGGAAACGTCGCCGTTCAGCAGGCCGCGCGCAATGCTCTTTACACCGCGGAACTCTGCGGCTCGGAAGTCCCCGTGTTCGTGGGCGCGGAAGAACCGCTGAACCGTCCGCACCTGAGCGCGGACTGGTTCCACGGCCGCGATGGCCTGGGTGACCACGGCTACTCGCCGCCGCGAAGGGCCCCCGAAAAAATTCCCGCGCTCGAGGCGATCGTCTCCACCGTCGAGTGCCATCCGGGCATCGTTTTGGTGACTCTCGGGCCTTTGACAAATCTTGCCTTGGCCCTTCAGCTAAATCCCGGCATCGCCGCGAACGTTTCGCGCTGCGTGATCATGGGTGGCGCGCCGTGTTGCGAAGGCAACGTGACGCCAGCCGCCGAGTACAACATCTGGTGCGATCCCGAAGCTGCTCGAATCGTATTGCGCAGCGGACTGCCCATCGAGCTGGTGGGTTGGCACCTCTGCCGCGGCGATGCCGCATTGAACCCCACCGACATTAAGCACGTGCTGAGTCTTGGCACGCCGCAGGCGCGCTTCGCTATCGAATGCAACAGCCGAGCCCAAGAAGCCTATTTCGAGCAAACCGGTGAGCATGGCATTTCTCTCCCGGACCCCGTGGCAATGTCCATCGCGTTGGACCCTACCATTGTGACCCACCACAGCGAGCACTATGTGGACGTGGAGACCTCCAGCGAACTGACTTTGGGAATGACCGTGGCGGATCGCCTCAACGTGGCCGGCAATGATCGCAATCGCGCGGTTTGGGCGCCCACCTTGCGCGTTGGCCAGAAAGCCAAAATCTGCTGGACCATCGATAATAAGCGCTGGAAGCATGCCCTTTATGCGGCCTTAGGGTAAACGACACAACAAACCGAATAGCCTACTCGGCAAGGCCGTGCCAAGCTGGGCTAATCTCTCTAAACTATAGGAATCATTCAACTTACCAATATTCGCCTAGTGCCGACCCCATGGGCAACTTCTTTCCCATACCGGTGTTCTACCCAATGGGAGTGTTAATAAGGTGTTACGCTCCCATCGGCTAGAACGTCTCACCAGCAGGGCCAAAGCGGCCAACGTCCAGACCGAGGACAGGGGATTCGTCATGAAGACGATGACTATTACCGGTAGAAGTAGCCTAGGCCTGCTGCTGTGTTTCGCCGGTCTTTTGAGTTTTGGCGCTCCGAAAGCGCGAGCGCAGGAAGAAAAGGACCCGCCCACGCGCGTTGCGCGCATCAGCTATGTGGACGGTTCCGTATCTCTGCAACCCGGCGGGCAAGGCGATTGGGGCAGCGCCGCCAAGAACCGCCCGGTGACTATCGGGGACAAGCTCTGGGTCGACAAAGATTCCCGCGCCGAATTGCAGGCCGGCACCGCTTCCATCCATCTCGGCAGCATGACCGCGCTGTCTTTCCTCAACTTGGACGAAGGCATCACGCAGATGCGCCTCGCGGAGGGCAGCATTAATTTCCGCGTCAGCGAATTGCGCCAAGGAGATCTCTACGAAGTGGACGCCCCGAATATGGCTTTCACGGTAAAACAGGCGGGAGCATTCCGCATCGATGTCGATGAAAACGGAGACTCCGCCCGCGTAACCGTCATTCGCGGCGAAGGTGAAGTCACCGCCGGCGGAAAGACTTATCCTGTCCACGCCGAAGAGCGCGCCGAATTCACCGGCACAGACAATAGTATTGAATCTCACTTTGAAAGGGCGCCTGGTCCGGATGGCCTGGACCGCTGGGCCGCCGAGCGTGACCTGAAAGAAGACAACTCCGTTTCCGGCAAGTACGTTTCGCGCGATACTCCTGGCTACAGCGATCTGGATGATTACGGCGACTGGCGTGATGAACCCGAATACGGCCACGTCTGGTATCCCCGCGAAGTCGCGCCCGACTGGGCTCCCTACAGCTACGGCTATTGGAACTGGGTCGGCCCCTGGGGCTGGACCTGGGTCGACTATTCGCCTTGGGGTTTCGCGCCTTACCACTATGGCCGCTGGAACTATTTCGCGGGCGGCTGGGGCTGGTGCCCAGGCCCGGTTTTTGGTCCTCCGATCTACGGGCCCGCTTTCGTCGGTTTCTTGGGCGGAGGCTTTGGCTTCGGCGTGGGCTGGTTCCCGCTGGGCTTCGGCGAACCGTTTTTCCCGTGGTTCCACTGCCGTCATGAGTTCTTTGAGCGGATCAACGAACGCAATACGTTTATCCGCAACAGAAATGTCTTCAACACGAACATTCGCAACGTCAATTTCGTGAACGCGCATAACGTCCGCGCCGTCACTGCAGTGGACCGCAAGGTTTTCGTGAACGGCCAGGCGGTTAACCGTGGCGGCGTTCATCTCACTCCAGCAGCCCTCAAGGGCGCGCAAGTGAGCAACTCGGTGGGGATCAAGCCGGTGCAGCACAGCGCGCTCGGCGCGGTAAACATCAAGTCGCATGTCGCTACGCCACCGGCCTCCGTTCAGAATCGCGCGGTGGTGGCTCGTACCGCCCCTGCACAAGCTGCTTCGCATGCGCCCGTTCACACCGTGAACGCGCGCAACCTGACTGCTGGACGCGTCGGCAATTCGCCGGTGAACAACCCGGTAAATAGCCCCGCAAACCGTTCGGCGAATAGCGCAATGAACCAACACGCCGCAACGCCGAATGCTCCCGCGCACAATTCTCCGGCCATGGACAACCGGCCTGCGAACTCGCCGAGTAGCTCCGCCGTGTCACCGCGGCAGCGCGACTTGTCGCAAAGCCGGCCCCCTTCGGCAATGCCGAACACCTCGCGGACGCCCAATTCTCCTATGAGCAACAGCACCGCATCGCCACGCGCGGGCAATAGCTCGCGCACTTGGTCGGCGCAGGGAAATGCAACGGACACTGGCCGTGCACCCGCGGGTTCCGGCAGCTCCAATCGCCCCGCGAATGAGCCCACGCAAATGGCGCGCAACGATGCCAATCGTCCTCCCTGGGCACGTTCGAATGCGCCGTCTGGAGCAATCAGCGGGCAGCCCTCGCGGCCTTCGGCGCCCAACTACAACAGCAACCGCCCAACCAATTCCAACAGCGGCCGTTCTTACGCGCCGCAACAGCCAACGCAACGTAATACTCCGGCGTACAACGGCAACCGCGGCTCCTCGCAGCCGCGCTCCTACAATCCGCCGCCCTCACGCTCCTATTCCGCGCCTTCGGCGCCGCGAACGTACTCTGCGCCAAGCCGCAGCTACCCAGCTCCGTCGCGTTCCTACTCTGCACCCAGCCACAGTTATAGCGGTGGCGGCGGAGGGGCGAGCCACGGTGGAGGCGGCAGTCCGCACAGCTCAGGAGGCGGTGGTGGCGCGAGCCACGGCAGCAGTGGTGGCGGAAGCTCACACAGCGGCGGAGGGTCTAGTTCTCACGGCCACCGCTAATCTTTTTGCGAACCCTACGGCCCGCCCCGGACCTTCCAGGCGGGCCGTTTGTTTTTCGACGCCACCTACAAAATAAAATTCTCGCAGGCTTACATTTTCTGTTTTCCCGGTTGCTTGCGAGATCACTCCCATACAACTCTTCGGGCCGTTCGGTGTTAGATGAAATGAAGTATTTCATTACCGGCATTTGCTGTTTCGACATGGGGATTTAGCGCGGCAAATGCTCTCGGATGATGAAGTGCTAGTGTCTAGACTGAGCCCAGGCCATTTACCAGGGAATGTCAAATGACGCGGCGCAAGTACACGCTGGCCGCTCAGCTTTCAGGAGAGAGTCGACATGAGAAAACACCTGTTCAAATTAACGAGCCTCCTCAGCATCGCGCTGGCGGTGGTTCTCTTTGCGCCGCAGCGCGCCGCCGCCGATGAGGATGATCCTCCAGGCCGCGTCGCTCGCCTCAGCTACGCTCATGGCACCGTTTCGTTCAATCCCGCAGGCACCGACGATTGGGTTTCCGCCGTCGTCAACCGGCCTATCACCACCGGCGACAAGCTCTGGACCGACAACGGCGCGCGCGCCGAGCTGCACCTTGGTTCTGCGGCCATCCGCCTTTCCAGCAACACTGGTTTTTCGTTTTTGAATCTCGACGACCGCACCACGCAAATCCGCGTCACCGAAGGCACCGTGAACGTGCGTGTCCGCCGCCTCGAAGATGACGAAACATTTGAAGTCGACACGCCCAACCTCGCTTTTTCAATCCTTCGTCCGGGCAATTACAAGATCGACGTCAACGAAGCCGGGGATACCACCATCATTCTTGTCCGCAGCGGGGAAGGCGAAGCCACCGGTGGCGGCTCAGCCTACACCGTACATCCTCGCGAAATCGGCACTTTTGCAGGCATTGACCAACTCGACGCCGACGTTCAAAGCTTCGCCGGTGACGACGACGACTTCGACCACTGGTGCGGTGACCGCGACCGTCGCGAAGATCACTCGACTTCTTCCCGCTACGTCTCCAGCGACGTCATCGGCTACGAAGACCTCGACGATAACGGCGGCTGGCGCCCCACTCCCGAATACGGCACCGTTTGGTTTCCACACACCACCGTTGTCGGCTGGGCGCCCTATCGCTACGGCCACTGGGCTTGGATTTCGCCCTGGGGCTGGACCTGGGTTGACGATGAGCCTTGGGGATTTGCCCCCTTCCATTACGGCCGCTGGGTCGTTGTCTCCGGTGTTTGGGGTTGGGTGCCGTGCCCGCCGCGCCCTGTTGCTGTAGTTGGCGTCGTTTATGTCCGTCCGGTTTACGCCCCCGCGCTCGTTGCCTGGGTCGGCGGTCCGCATTTCAGCGTTGGCATCGGAATCGGTGGTGGCGGCGGAGTCGGCGTGGCGTGGTTCCCGCTCGGTCCGCGCGACGTCTACTGCCCGTCTTATCACGTCAGTGAACGCTACGTTCGAAACGTCAACATCACCAACACCACGGTCATCAATCAGACCAACATCACCAACGTCTACAACAATGTCTACGTGAACAAGACCGTCAACGTGACCAACGTCACGTACCAAAACCAGACCGCTCCCAATGCTGTCACCGCCACGTCTCATGAAGCTTTCACGTCCGCTAAACCCGTGGCTCGCAACATGGTGAAGGTGGACGCACGCGAAGTCGCCTCGGCTCCCGTCGCTCCGATGACACCCACTGTTGCTCCTCAACAGCACAGCGTTCTCGGTGCCGGCGCCGCCGCTTCTTCCAAGCCGCCCGCCGCTTCCTTCAGCCGCGCGGTTGTGGCGAAGACCGCTCCGCCGCCCCCGCCCGTTTCTTTCGCAAAGCAGCAGCAAGCCATTCAAGCGAATGGTGGCCGCCCACCGGCTGCCTCTCAGGTGCGTCAAGTGCAAGCCGAGAATCAGCAACAGGTTCATCCGAACGTCAAGATCGCTCCGCCTGCCCAGATATCAACTCCGCAGAACACCCGCGCCAACGGGTCCGGTCAACCACAGAACAACAACGGCAATCGTTCGGGCCAGTCGCAGGCGAATGGGCAAAATAATTCAAACAAGCCCCCGGCTCTCAACAACGCCGCACAGCCGCAATCCAATGTGCAATCCAATTCGAACCGGCCGCCAGCCTCCAACAACGCGGCACAACCGCAGTCCGCCGTGCAAAATAATTCAAATAGGCCGCCGGCCACCAACGATACCGTTCAGCCGCCTCAGGGGAAGCAGCCAGCGAATCCGCCCGCAACCAACGTCCGGGAAAAGTCCTATAATGATCGTCCGTCTAACGCCCGGCCGAATGGCGGGAACCCTAATTCGCCTCCCCCTGTCAATCCCCAGCTCGATCAGAAACACCAGCAGCAATTGGAACAACTCCGCCAGAAACAAGACCAGGAGCGCCAGAAGGTCGAGCAGAAGCAGATTCAGGACCAGCAAAGGATCCAGCAGAAAAACGCCGACGACGCCAGAAGGCAGCAAGCTGAGCAAAAACAACAGCAGCAGCTCCAACAGCTCGAACAGAAACACAACCAGGAACAGCAGCGGCTCCAGCAGAAACAGCAGCAGGAACGCCAGAAAGCAGCGCCGCCCAGCAAGCCACCCGCTAACAAGCCGCCCAAGGAGGAAAAGCCTCCTACCCACGGCTAGTCCGGCTATTTTTGCAGACATCGTCCGGGCGGGCTCTTGATCCAGTCAAGCGCCTGCCCTTTTTTTTTGATTCCTCGCATTTTCGCAGGTGAAAGGTCTTGGGGTACCCCACTCGCGGTTTTTGAGAGTGGGGATTTTGCTTTGAGTCTCCACATCTTCGAAGATGCAAGCTCCTGCCGTGTCGCGTAAGATTTGTATTTCCGCGCTCATGGCAAAACGCACGAAATCCCGCTCCTCCTCCGCTGACATTTCGGCTGCTTATCCTGAGTTGCAGCTCTTTCGCATTCCAGGCATTCCAGAGATTCGCCCCGGCAATGACCTTGCAGAGTGCTTGACCGCTGCCGCGCGCCGCGCCGCTCTCCGCTTCGAAGATGGCGACATCCTCGTCATCGCCCAAAAAATTGTTTCGAAAGCGGAAGGCGCCCTCGTCCGTCTCGCCACGGTAAAGCCTTCGCGGCAAGCCCAAACGCTCGCCACAAAACTGAAGAAAGATCCCCGCGCCATGGAAGTCGTCTTGCGCGAATCGCGGCGCATGGTCCGCAGCGACCATGTGCTGATCGCCGAAACGCGCCACGGCTTCGTTTGCGCCAATGCCGGAGTCGACCATTCGAACGTTCCCGGCCACGATGTGGTAACGCTGCTCCCGCGCCATCCCGATCGCTCAGCCAAGAAACTCGCCGCCGCGTTGCGCAAGCGCACTGGCAAGCGCGTCGCCGTGATCCTCAGCGACACCTTCGGCCGCCCCTGGCGCCTCGGCCTGACAAATGTTGCTATCGGGGCGTCGGGCGTCCCGGTCCTGCACGATTTGCGCGGCACGCGCGATCGCGACGGCAAGCCCTTGACTGCCACCGTGCTCGCCATCGCCGACGAACTAGCCGCTGCCGCTGGTCTACTCATGGGCAAATCCGAAGGCTCCCCCGCCATCCTCATCCGCGGCTACCGCTACAAGCCAGCTTCCGAGCCCGCCGCCAAAATCATTCGCCCGGCCAACGAAGACCTCTTCCGCTGATGTTTCTTCTCTGTGTCCTCTGCGTTCTCTGAGTCCTCTGTGATAAATTCTTTTCCTAGCCCATGCAAACCACGGTTCATCCTCTGACTCGGGAAGGTGCTCTCTCGATGGCAGCGCAAGCTCCCCTCGCTGAACTCCTGAGCGCCGCCACCGAACTCCGCGCCCAAGGCAAAGGAAACGTAATCACCTTCTCCAAAAAAGTTTTCATCCCGCTAACCACCCTCTGCCGCGACTATTGCTCTTACTGCACCTTCCGCAAAGACCCCGGCCAGCCCGGCGCCCACTTCATGACTCCCGATGAAGTTCTCGCCCTAGCCAAACGCGCCCGCCAAGCCGGCTGCAAGGAAGCCCTCTTTAGCCTCGGCGATCAACCCGAAAAAATTTTCCCAGAAGCCCGCGAATTCCTCCGCACCCAGGGCCATTCGCGCACGCTCGACTATCTAGCCGCCACGTGCGAGCTCGTCCTCGAAAAAACCGGCCTGCTCCCCCACGCCAATCCCGGGGTGATGGACCACGCAGCCCTCGAGCGTCTGAAAAATTCCAACGCTAGCGTCGGCCTGATGCTCGAAAACATCAGCGCACGCCTGATGCGCAACGGCCTCCCACACGCCAACGCACCCGACAAAGTGCCCGCCCTCCGCCTCCGCACCATCGAAGAAGCCGGCAAACTCCCGATCGCGTTCACCACCGGCATCCTCATCGGCATCGGCGAAACCATGGAAGAACGCATCGACTCGCTCCTCGCCATTCGCGCGCTCCAAGAAAAATACGGCCACATCCAGGAAGTCATCATCCAGAATTTTCGCGCCAAACCCGAAATCCCCATGGCCCATCATCCCGAGCCATCCCTAGAAGACATGCTGCGCACCATAGCCCTGGCCCGCCTGATTCTAGGCCCGCAAATGAACGTCCAAGCCCCCCCAAATCTCAGCTACGACGATTTCCCCCGCCTCCTAGAAGCCGGCATCAACGACTGGGGCGGCATCTCCCCCATCACCCGCGATTTCATCAATCCCGAAGCCGCCTGGCCCCAAATCCCCAAGCTGCAAGCCGAGACGGAACGTCGAGGTTTCGTCCTCCGCGAACGCCTAGCCATCTATCCAGAATTTGTCGGTCGAGAAGAATTTCTTTCGCCAAGTGTCCGCAATCCGGTCGCGGCCCTTGCCTCGCCGGGCGGATATGCGGTGTAGGGGCGCAGCACCTGTCCCGCCCGTCATTTCGAACGGAGCAGGCCGACGCTTTTTCTTCCGCTTTCGCTCCTGCGAATGCGTCGGCCTGTGCAGAGAGAAATCTTTCTTCGACTCGCTCAAGGGAGGCGGGGCTTGCTTAACCCTCATACCGGCAGGCTAGCCGCCCGCATCTGAAATGCCTATGCCCGCAAAACCAAAACTAAAAATCACCGCCCTAGCCGGCGGAGTAGGCGCCTCCAAACTCCTACTAGGGCTCTACGAAGTAATGGACCCAACTTTCCTAACCGTAATCGTAAACACCGGTGATGACATCGTCCTCCACGGCCTGAAAATTTCCCCCGACCTCGACATAGTGACCTACACATTGGCAGGAGTAGTCGACCCCAAAAAAGGCTGGGGCCTTCGCCGCGAAACCTTCCACGCCCTCAAGCACCTAGCCGCCTACGACCGCCCCAACTGGTTCAATCTAGGCGACCGCGACCTCGCCACCCACATCCACCGCACCGCCCTGTTAGCCGAAGGGAGAACTCTCTCCCAAGTCGCCGACCACATTCGCAAAGCGCTAGGCGTAAAATCTCGCATCCTTCCCATGTCTGACGATCCGATCCCCACCATGATCGATTCGAACGAGGGCGAGCTCCATTTCCAGGAATATTTAGTAAAGCGCCGCGCCGAGCCAGTAGTGAAGGGAATCCGTTTCGTAGGCGCGGAATCCGCCAAGCCCGCTCCCGGAGTCCTCGAAGCCCTCCGCGAAGCCGACCGCATCCTAATCTGCCCCAGTAACCCGCTCATCAGCATCGGCCCCATCCTGGCCGTTCCGCGAATCCGCGACGAACTCTGCGCCCAAAAACAAAAAGTCCTCGCCGTCTGCCCCATAGTCGCCGGCAAATCCCTAAAAGGCCCCTCCGACAAAATGCTCGCCCAGCTAGGCCACAGTCCCACGGCCCTAGGCGTAGCCAAACTCTACGCCGACTTCACCGCCACCTTCGTAATCGATCCCGCTGACAAATCGCACTCCGCCGCAATCGCCGCCCTAGGAATGAAAGTCGCAATCCTCCGCACTGTAATGAAAACACTAGCCCAGAAGCGCAATCTCGCCCGATCCCTCTTGTCTTTGTCCTTGTAGGGCGCAGCATGCTGCGCCCCAGCTTGCACACACTGCACAACCCCTGCTCTGTTTCCACCCCAATTGACGCGCGCGTGATAAATTTTAGATTCGTGGAGGGCCTAGATGCTTTTGCGAACGCTGATGACAGTCCTTCTGTTGATTCAGCTACCGTTTCTTGCCGCTCAAACAAAGCCAGCCCGCCAGTCGATCGTAGAACTTCCACAGGGGGCGCTTAGTCGCATCCCTTCTCCTAACGGGAAGTGGACCCTGATATTTGAATGTCCTAAGCATTGCAGCGAGAGGAGGCTGTCGATTGAGGATGGCGCCTCACACACACGACGACTCGTAGGAGAATATGAACGGAGCTTGAGTATTTCTTGGGCACCAGACAGCCGCCGATTCTTTGTCAACGATGCCCATGCCAGTAACGAGGCTCTTAGCTACGTTTACGACGCAGTCAAAATTAAGCCTACGGACCTATCAAGGCTGCTCGTGGCCGGTGACCCGGGCGCGGCTCAATTCTTGGGTGCTGGGCACTCTTATCTACGCTCGATACGCTGGTTGAACTCGCGGGAGTTACTCGTCGTCTTGTATGGACATTTTGACGAGCCGCCTCTGGGTGGCTTTACTCTTCAATATCGAGTCGCCCTGCACGGAAAAGTCCACAAGATTTCGCAACTCGCGCGCGAGAGGCCCGAGTAAAGCAAGAGCGCCTGCATAACGCTACGGTAGCCCCGTAAAGCGAATCCCTGCGCCGTGAACTTTGTAGCGCATATTCAAACCAATCAAGAGCGCCGTCAGCGATTCCACGATACGCGCACTTTCCAGTTTTCCGCCATTCAGAGCCCGCGCTCCCGGAATCTTTGCGACCAATTCGGACGCCACCTGTTTCGCTCTCTCATCATCGCTGCACACTAACACGTCGCACTCGACCGGATTATCGCTCGCAAGTACTTCCGCCCCCAGGTTCTGAAACGCTGCCGCAAGACTCACGCTCGCTGGTAAAAGCTCGCGCGTTTGCTCGGCTGCCGAGCCTTGCCAAACGCCAAGCACGCGCGTTGCTGCACCGCCAACCGTCGCCGCCAGCGGCACGGTTGTATCAATCACAATCGTTCCCGGCTTCCACACGCTCTTCAGTTGTTTGAGCAGCACCACTACGCCGGAGAAGGGAACCGTGATCACCGCGACGTCGCACACCGCCGCGGCGGAAGGATTGTCCAGCCCTTCGATCCGCGCCGCGCCGCCAATGCGCTCGCGCAAAACTTTTGCCGTCTCCGTCGCGCGCGCCGCCTCGCGCGAGCCGATTAGGATGTCCTCCCCAGCCTTCGCCAGGCGATACGCCAGCCCAGAGCCTTCGGCTCCCGTTCCGCCTAGAATCGCGATCTTTCGCTCCATCGCTCTTCACCTCGTTTCGAACTGCGCCCCGAATTCAAATCGTCGTCGCGCCGTATCCGGTTCGTTTCCGCCGCTTCGCTTTTCCCGCACCCAGTATGGTATCTTCAAAAACTTGCCAGATGCCAACCCCGTCACTCTCGTCCTCCGAATTCCGCAAAGCCCTCGGCCATTTCACCACCGGCGTCACCGTGGTTACCGTCGAGCGCGAGCCCGGCAAGATCCACGGCATGACCGCCAATTCCTTCACTTCCGTCTCGCTCGATCCCATGCTGATTCTCGTTTGCGTCGACCACCGCGCGAAAATGCTCCCGTTGCTCGAAAAGAAAAAACATTTTGGCGTCAGCGTCCTCAAAGCAGGTCAGGAAGCCATTTCCGAATACTTCGCAAAACGCGAACACAGCAGCGAAGCCGAACAGCGGCTCGGCATCCATTTTCGGCAGACGCCCGGCGGCGCTCCCGTCATCGATGACACACTTCTTCAGATGGATTGCCGGGTCGTTGGCGCGCACGTTGCCGGCGACCATACGATCTTTATCGGGGAAGTACAGGACGCGGAAATGCACGAAGGCGAGCCGCTGCTTTATTTTCGTGGCGAATACAGAAAAATCGCCCGCCATTCCTAGGAGAATTATTTTTTCCGAAGAACTCGTTTTCACAGACGACTGTATTTTGCGGAGACTTCGTCAGCGTTCGGAATTGCCGGAAGGCCGCGGCGATTCGGCGGAATCGCCCATCTCTTTGCGATGGCTCTTCACTTCGCGCAGGGCATAAATCGGCTTGTTTTGCGATTCATAATAAGTGCGTGCATTGATTTCGCCGAGCAATCCCATCGAAAAAAACTGCACTCCGCTGATGAACAGCGCCACCGCCAGCAGCATCAGCGGCCCGTGTTCCGCCATCACCGATTCGTGGAGGTAAAATTTCTTGTACGCAAGGAAGAATGCCAGCAGGGTGCCCAGCCCCGCGCCGCCCACCCCTAGCAACCCGAAAAACTGCAGCGGCCGCGTCGAGTAATCCAGCAAAAACTTTACGATAATCAAATCCAGGAACACGCGGATGGTGCGCCCGATCCCGTAATTGGACCTTCCGCTCTTGCGCTGGAGATTCTCGATGGGCACTTCCGCGATTCGCGCGCCCGCGGAACTGGCCAGCGCCGGAATGAAGCGGTGCAACTCGCCGTAAAGCTGAATTTCCTGGATAATCTCGCGACGGTACGCCTTGAACGTGGTCCCAAAATCGTGCAGCTCGATTCCCGAAAGTTTCGCCATCATCCAGTTGGCGGCGCGGCTGGGAAGCTGGCGCATCAGCCAGTGATCCCGCCGGTTGTGCCGCCAGCCGCTCACCAGGTCGAAGCCTTCCTCGATTTTTTCCAGAAAGCGCGGAATCTCCTCGGGATCGTGCTGCAGGTCGCCGTCCATCGAAATGATGACCTCGCCGCGCGCAAAATCAAATCCGGCTTTCAGCGCCGGCGTCTGCCCGAAATTCCGCCGCAGCCGCACCAGGTTCACGCGCCGGTCGTGCTCGTAAATCTCAGAGAGCACCTTGAACGAATCGTCCTTGCTGCCGTCGTCCACAAACACCAATTCGTAAGGCTCGCCGATGCCGTCCATCACTTCAGTCAGCTTCATATAGAGAGGTGGGATGTTTTCCTGTTCGTTGAAGAACGGAACGACAATGGAATACTGGATGGAAGAATCGCTTGCCATTCTTTTTTGCAAAG
>Ga0210405_10001141_pt1 | contig 31766 bp, 31 predicted proteins | sample IncBWH11MmetaG_FD_155492 | JGI IMG/M metagenome (GOLD analysis project Ga0210405, IMG submission 155492) | Forest soil microbial communities from Barre Woods Harvard Forest LTER site, Petersham, Massachusetts, United States - Inc-BW-H-11-M | ecosystem: Environmental > Terrestrial > Soil >...
CCGTGACAGGGGCCGCGGGCTTCGGCACCGCGCCCGGCACGGACTGCCAGGCGTACGCGGTCGTGGCAACGCCCCCTCCGAATGGACACGAGGGGCAGTCGGCGGATAAGCCTGCGACAGACGAAGAGAAACGGAAACCAATCCCGGCCGGACAATTTCCTTTGCCGGAGGATCCTGCCGATTTCGTCGAAGAGATCCATCGCCGTGCCGATTTGTTGGAAGTGTGGCAGAGGCTGCTAAATCACGAGGATCCGAAAATCCAGCAGCGCGCCGCGGAGAAATTGTCCGAGATGCGTTACAAGGGCGCCGCGGCCATGGCCAACGAGCCAAAACAGATCATCATCGACATTGATAGCGCTGTCGCCAGGCGCGCAGCGGAAGGAGCAAGCAAATGAGTGCAGTTCCCGTTCCCGGTCCGTCTTTTCTTGAAAAGCTGACGAACGCCATTCATCTGGATTACGTGCTGAAGATTGCCGGCGTCGGCGGTTTCGTGTGGGCGTTTTTGGCTTCCTGGCACACGCTCGGTTTTGGCGTGAAGGCCGGCATGCTCGCTTCCGTAGCGGCTTGGCTCGTGGGCAGCCGATTTTCGAAGATCTACCGCTAAGTGCGTGTCAGCGACCACTACCGGCCCTTTCCGCGGCAAAATCAGTTTCACAAGAGCACCGCCAAGTACAGGCTCTTCGGCGGCGCCGCGGGTCCAGGCAAGACGAAAGCGCTGCTATGGGAAGCGGTCACTCAGGCGATTGCGGTAGCGGGCGCGGATACACTGCTTTTGCGCCGGACCTATCCCGAGCTCGAGTCTTCGCTGGTTGCATACTTCCGCCGTGACGTACCGCGTGATTGGTACAAGAGTTACAACGAAGCGAAGCATGTCGTCACCTGGACTAACGGCTCGACCACTCGCTTTGGCTACTGCCGCAACGAGAATGACGTTTACCAGTACCAAGGCGCCGAGTTTCTGTTCATCGGTATTGACGAACTGACGCACTTCACGCTGAAGCAGTGGCAGTTCCTCACATCGCGTAATCGTTGCAGCGTAGAGGGAAGCGTGTGCAGCATGGCCGGCGCTTCCAATCCCGGAAACATCGGCCACGCCTGGGTGAAGGCGCTGTGGGTGGATCACCAGCCGCCCGCGGGATTCGAGCGCGCGGAGTTGTACAATCCGCGCGACTACGACTTCATTCGCGCGCGCCTCGACGACAATCCGATTTACGCCAACGATGCGGAGTACCGCCGCACGCTCGAAGCCCTGCCGGAGCATTTGCGCCGCGCGTTTCTCGATGGCGACTGGAACGTTTTCGCGGGGCAATACTTCGACATTTTCGATATCGGGCGGCACACCGCGCGTCCAGAGGAACTGCGGCTGGAGCACTGGTGGCCGCGCTGGGTTTCGATCGACTGGGGCTTTCAGCATCCCAGCGCGGTCTACTGGCATTGCGCGGTGCCGGGCGACAGTCGACAGTTCAAAGTTGAAAGTAAGGAGGCAACTAAGGTTAGAGATTCTTCCTTTGACTTTCAACCTTCAACCGTCAACTCGCGCATCGTCACCTACCGCGAATTCGTGCAAAACGGCCTATCGCCGCGCATGCTGGCGCAAGCCATCGCGGAGCGCAGCGGCCGCGAAGGGATCAGCGAAGTTTTTCTTTCGCCGGATGCTTTCGCGCACCGCACTTCGGAATCATCGATCGCCGAGCAGCTCGGCGACGTGCTCGTCGCCAACGGCTTGCCGCGGCCGGCGCCTGCGGATGACGACCGCGTCGGCGGCTGGCAATGGATGTATCAACTGCTCGAATCGAACGCCTGGGTCATCAGCGAAGATTGCGCGGAGTTGATCGAGTGCCTCCCGCAACTGGTGCGCGACGAGCGCCGCCGGGAAGACATTCGCAAAGTGGAGGGCGATGATCCCGCCGACGCCGCGCGATACGGATTGGTCTCCGGCGGAAAACTCGCCGGTGTTGGGCCGTCCTTTGTGTCGGCCAGGGCGGGGCAGGCCCCGCCCTTTCATTCGCCCCACGATGGGCCGCATTTTGTGACGGGGATGCCGCTCGATGAACAGATCGCGCGACAGATTAGCGCGACGGATCCAACTTCGCGCGCGATTCACACCCAGCGCCTCGAAGCCGAAGCGAAAAAGTTTTTTCGCCCCAAGCCGCTCCCGCGCCACCGCTGGTGAAGCGGCCAGACTTGGCGATTTTCACATCGGGGCGTCTGGGTCATAAGAGCGGCGAATCATAGCGCAAATCTCGCGCATGCGGCGATCCGAAAGTGGCCGGGGCTGGCGCTCAACCAAGCGCATCTTGCGAATCGTATTCATGAAGTGGCACTTGATCCAGGAAGGACCCGGCAGCCCGGTTTCCCCGGGTTCGAGCCGGAGCGTCGTGGGGCCGTTTTCTCCGCGAGAGCTGAAGGGAACGACCAGAACGGATTCGATATAGTTACTGCGATTCCGGGAATCGACGGAAACAATTACAACCCAATGACGAACCGGCGGATCCCCGATATTTGCGGTCCAGATTTCGCCGCGCCGCGCTTGCGGCCAAATCCTTGGCGGACTACTCATCGAAATTTACAAGTCCGGCTTCATATTCTAGGGCTTCGCCAAGCCGGTTCTCCTCTTCGAGCGCCTCGGGGGAGAGGGATGCAAAGTATGCCTCGGTTGCTGCTTCCAGGCGCTCGCGAGACTCGGCCCGGCGGGCGACGGCGACGGCGCGGTCTACCGCTTCCGCGAGGGTACTCGCTTTGCCGCGCTTGATGAGCGATTTTAGGAACGCTTCATTTTCGGGCGCGATGGTGGTCGAAATCTTTTGTCGATGAGCACGCATAGGCATTGAACCTTTCCGCCCATAACTATACCACAGATTGTCTGGAAAATGTATGACGCTTTATCTCCTGGATTGGGTGATATGAGGGACTTCTTCCAACGGCTATTTCAGGGGCGTTACGTCGGCTTGCTCGAGTCCGAGGTGTGTCGACTGCGCGCGGAGAATGGCGCGCTGATGAATTCGCTGCTGGGCACGGCGGGATTTCCGCCGGTCGAGTTTCCCGAAGCTCCGAAGCCGCAGCCCTTGCCGCGCTTGAGGAAGCGTTCCTGGCATCAACTCCAGGCCTGGCGCCAAACCGAATCGAACCGCGACGCTTCCGCAACTTTTGACGAGAGAACGTCTGAGAGGACGAATGGACCAGTACCGCACATCTGAATCTTGGAGCGGCATGCCCGGCGCGATCGCTCCTGCCGATGGAAACGCCGCGGGCGTAGCGCCGGCGTCCTCGCCGGCGGGTTTTTCGCCCGGCCATGGAAAGGAAAGCCGCCAGCAGGATGCTGGCGCTACCGATCTCGGACCTAACAATGAGCGGCTCGATGACGCGAAGCCGGAGCTGGTCAACGCGCTGCGCGAACTGGTGCGGCAATACCGCCAGGAAGGCGTAGTCGCGCGCCGCCACGAAATCCGTCGCATCCGCCAGGCCCGCTCTTCTGGCAGGGCCTGCAATACGCCTGGTGGAATCCTAACGACATGAACTGGCATTTGCCTTTCGAGCAGCGCTTCAGCGACGACCGCGAGCTCGAAGAGATGCCGCGCTACCAGTTCGTCACCAATTTTTATCAAGGCTTCGGCCTATCCTTCATCGCCGTGCTCTCGCAGGATGTGCCGAGCGTTCGCTTCTATCCGCAATCGTCGCAATCGCTCGCGGACATTGCCGCGGCGCGCGCCGCCAGCGATGTCGCCCAGTTGGTCGAGCAGAACAATCACGTCGAGCAGTTGCTGACCTCGATCGGTTATTTCCTCTGGACTGACGGAAAACTCGGCGCTTATGTGCGTTACGTCGCCGATGGCCAGCGCTTCGGTTTCCACGAAGAGACAGTGCTCGAAGCCCTGGAAATTCCGCTGGGCGAAGATGTCTACGTCTGTCCGCAGTGCCACAAGGAAAGCGGAAAAGCGAAACTCGAAACTGGAAATTCGGAGGGCGGAGAGAGCGAAGACAACGACAACGCCTCGGTAGTAAGGGCGCAGCATGCTGCACCCCTACAGGCAACCAACTGTCCCGGTTGCGGGGCCGAACTGCGCGACGAGAATCTTCGCAAAGCCGAACGCGTCACCGTGCCGCGCGTCGTTGGCACGCGCCGCGTGCCCAACGGCCAGGAAGTCATCTCCATCGCCGGCGGCCTCGAACTGAACACGCCGGTCTGGGCCAACGAGATGCACGAATATCCCTACCTGCAGTGGCAGGCGGAAGTGCACCGCGCGAAACTGAAAGCGGCTTACCCGCTCGCCGCGAGCAAAATCGAGTCCGCGCCGTCGCAAGGCTCTGAAGATGTTTACGCACGCGTGTCACGTTTGAGCGTCGAGCAGGGCCTGCCGTCGATCCATCCCGGCGACGCGCTGATGAACCTGATTACCTTCGATCGCACCTGGCTGCGCCCGTGGGCGTTTTACGCTCTAGAAGACGAAGCCGTCCGCGGCGAACTGCTTGCCATGTTTCCCGATGGCTGCTACGTCGCCTTTGCTGGCGACGTGTACTGCGAATCGCGCAGCGAATCCATGGACGACCACTGGCGCGTCCTCCATGCGCTTCCCGGCGACGGACAAAACCGTCCCAGCGTCGGTGACTCGCTGGTGCAAGTGCAGGAGCGCTACAACGTACTCTCCAACATGCAAGCGGAAACGTATGAATACGGCATTCCGCCGATTTACGCCGACCCGCAAGTGCTGGATTTTGACGCCCTGGCAAATCAAGTGGCCGAGCCGGCCGCGCATTTTCCCGCGCGTGCGCGCCCGGGCCAGCCGCTGGCAGCGGGGTTTTTCCAGCCGGCGCCGGCGCAAGTTCCTCCAGACATGATCCGCCACCAACAGGATTTAATCGGCCCAGTGGCGCAATTCCTGACCGGCCTCTTTCCCGCGATTTTCGGCGGCAACATGGAAGACGTGAAGACCGCTTCCGGCTACGCGCTGGCGCGCGACCAGGCCATGGGCCGTCTCGGTCTTGTGTGGCGGCGCACCAAACAGTTTTACGCGGATGTGCTGCTGTTGGCCGTCGATTCCTTCCGCAAGAATCGCCCCGAAGACGTGGAAATCCCGCTGCTTGGCCCGGACGGCGTGTTAGACGCGCGGTCGATTCGCACCGCGGACCTGAAGGGCAATATCTGCGTGCACCCGGAAGCCGATGAAACATTTCCGCGCTTGAAATCGCAGCAGCGCGCCGTGCTGCAGCAATTGTTCGGCATCAACGATCCAGTGATCCAGCGCGCGCTCACCGAGCCTGCCAATCTCGGCTACATCAAAAATGTTCTGGGCCTAACCGAGATGGTCATCCCCGGCGAGGATTCGCGCAACAAGCAGTTGCGCGAAATCCAGCAGCTCCTGTCGTCCGCGCCGATTGTAGTGAATTTACCTGTTACACCGCACTCCGTTGCTGCGATCCCGCTCGTAGGGGCGCAGCATGCTGCGCCCCTACAACCCGCGCCTCAGCAATCGGGCGTAGGGGCGACCCCCTTGTCCCGAGCGGAGTCGAGGGATGGGTCGCCCGGTGCGGATGGTGGCGAGGCGTCAGCGGGCGGGGCAAGCCCCGCCCCTACAGGCGCGTCTTCGGAGGGCTCTTCGCACCAGTCACCAGTCACGGGTCACCAGTCACCGGCACTGGTTCTCCCTTCGGTGCCGGTAGATCAATTGCTCGACGACCACGCCGTCGAATTCGAGGAGTGCAAGCGTTGGTCAAACTCCGAAGCCGGCCAATCCGCGCGCATGACCAATCCCGCCGGCTTCGCCAACGTCCGCGCCCACGCCGAAGCCCATCTGCGGGCCATGGCGGTTAACGCCTCGTCGGCGGTCGCAGGGAAACCGTCTGGCTGAAACTTTCGGGCGGCTCCCGGCGTAGTCACAGTTAGCAGGTCCGTGCCATGCGCAATGACTACATTTGCGTTTTGGGCATAAGCGCCTCCCCAGAGGAATTTGCAAGGCGAGTCGCAGAATCCGAGACTGAAACGGAGAACGCGACTTTTCTGGAAACGGAAGCGCCGAGTACCGGAGGCTGGGTGTGGTGTTTGCTCGAAATTATCGATCCGTTCGAGCTCATTGAGCTCTTGATTTCAGCACTCTTCACTTTGCTTCATTGAGTCAGTAGCGATAGGCAGTAACAGCGAACGCCCCGAGAAATCGGGGTTTTTTGTTTGGGGTAAAGATGAACCAACCAAGTACATCGGCAACCGCGGCCACGAACGGCGAAAGCACAGCAAACGATTTGTTCGCACTGACGGACGAACAGATCCTGGAGATCGAGCCGGAAGCGCAAGACGTCGAACTCTCAAACGCGCCGTCGCCAGGGCGAACGCAGCAACCCTCGCAAGTAGCGCCAGCATCCTTGCCGGCGGGTTCTCCATTGGCGCCGCAAAACGAACAGAGCCGGCTGGAAGCCGGCGCTACCCGTGCAAGCAATTTCGCGGAACCGCCGGCGTGGCTGGCGGCGCAAATGAAAGACCCCTGGAACGGGGAAGAAGCGAAGGAGCTTTGGAATGGCGTGCAACAGGCGAAATCGGAGGCGGCGGCGTATCGCGCGGCGTTTGCGACTCCCGAAGATGCCCGCGCGCTGAAAGAACTGTATCCCGGGGGCGTCAACGAAGCGCGCGCCGCGTCAGAACGCGCACGCGTACTCGATGACATCGATCGCGCCTATTTCGGCGCGGCAGGGAAGTCCACTCAGGAAGTAAGCGCATCACGCGCGCAACTCGCGCAACAGATGTTGCGTGAAGATCCCGCTGCGTTTCGCGAAATGGTGTTCGCGGGGCTCCGCGCCTTGGAAGACGCGGGGAAGCAAACCGGTGCAACGGCTGTGGGGGCGACGCTTGGGTCGCCCGGTCACCATGGGGCTGGCGCGGCAGGGGGCGGGGCGAGCCCCGCCTCTGCGGCGCCTGCTGATGCAGGGGCGCCCGCCGCGGCGGGCGCCCCTACTAGCGACGCGTCAACTCACGAAGCGCACGTTGCCGCCTACGCCGCCTTTGAAAAAGCCGCCAACCAGGATTTGGAGCGCAGCGTCGGCGCGTCGATCGAGCGCACGCTCGAGCAAGCGCTGCCAAACGCCTCGCGCATGTCAAACGCTTCCGGCGTAGGGGCGCAGCATGCTGGGCCCCTACAAGCAAGATTGAGCCAGGCGATTCGCCAGGACGTCGAAACGGCGCTAAAAGGCGACCGCCAACTCGGCGAACAAGTGGCGCAAATTCTTTCCGGGCGGCGCTTGGACGACGAAACACGCGCTCAAGTGGTGCGCCTGATCGGCGAACGCGCGCAACAACTCGTGTCTGTGGCGGCAAAACGCGTATTGAACGACTGGACGCAGACGACACTTGCAGCACACCGTTCCGGCAGCGCAAGGACCGACGCAGCCTCTACGAGAAGGGAAGTACCGCCAGCGGCATCGTCTCCCGGACACGCACAGGCGGCCGCGCGCGAACGCGGCGCTGAGCGAAGCCTGAGCACGAACCAAGCGCGCCCCGTCGACTATCGTAAGCTCAGCGACGAGCAGATTCTCGATCTATGAAATCGGGGGATCTGTCGAGTCGGCCGCAGGCGGGAATCGTCGCTTTGCAAGCCTGCGAAGCTCCCAAAAAAAGCCGCCTCCGAAAACTGCGAACATGAAGACCCACTGAGCAGGTGATGGCGCGCGCCAACTCACGCGGTCAATTGTAATTCCTGTTCCGCTACCTCCGCGCTTTATGACGAATGTGAGAACGCGAACTATGGTTGGTAGGGTCGGAAGAAATACGCAAATCACAAAGACTGCTGCGAGTCCGACCAGCACACTTTTGAAGTAATTCATCGAGACACTCTGGGGTTCAATCGTAGCCGTAGTTTACCGCGGCCAGAGACAAATCTTCCAAGAGAAACCCATCAATTTTCCGGCGCCTTCTCAAGAGACGCCCGCGCGATTCCACGCCGCGAAGTTGCGGCATCCCGGAACGCCGCAATCCTGTTGACCGCTTTGCGGTCACCCGAAATAAGGAGAACAACAGATGCCAGCACAAGCGAACGCGAACGTCGTCGCGTTGCAGCTCGAGAAGGTGCGCGACAAAGTGCCCCTCCTCTACGAGCGTGACGACATTTTACTCACCATGATCCAGCAGCGCGGCGACGTGGAGAAAGTTTCCAGCCGCAACATGCGCCTGCCTTTGCAGGTCAATCCCGGCGGCAAAGCCGGCTCCTACAACGCCGACGGCGGCGACCTCGGCCGCGGCTCCGGCACGGCCTATGACGTCGCGCAGGTTTCGCCAATTTTTTTCCGCTTCGCGATTGAAATCACGAAGCTAGTCGAATACGCCACCACCGGCCGCGAGCGCGCCATTGAAAACGCCGCCAAGCGCGAAGTCGCCAACGGCATGAAGCAGTTCCGCGCCTTCCTCGACAAGCTGATGCAGACCGCCGGCAACGGCGTGCTCGGCACCATCAACTCCGTCGCCGGCACGACGTTCACCATGGCCGTGCCGAACGGCGCCGCGCTCGTCTACGTGGGCCAGACCGTGCAGGTCTACGACACCACGCTGACAACCAACCGCGGCACGTGCAACGTCACTGCCGCCGACCCCATTTCCGCCCAAACCATCACCGTCGACGTGGTTCCGACTGGAACGGTGGCCACCGACGTTCTCGTGCACGACGGCCTCAGTGGCGCGCAGCCCGTGTCGCTCTTCGGCATCAAATACCATCAGAACAACGCGACCACCGGCACCTGGCTCAACCTCAATCGCGCCACCTACCCGGTGCAGCTTGCCACGCCTCGCGTCAACGCTGGCAACGCCGCGCTGACGCCTTCCAACGTGCGCCTGGCCATCAACAAGGTCCGCAAATCCCTGGGCATAAACCACGTCGGCAAACTGATCGCCTACATGGCCGTGGAGCAGGAGCACGCCTGGGAAAATCTGGGCATCACCGTTTCGCAAATCATCAAGGAAGGCGGCGGGGGCAACGGCAACGATCTCGATCTGCTCTTCAGCGGACGCAAAACCATGAGCGGCATCCCGATCAAGTCCAGCGTCAACGCCGACCAGACCCGCGTGGATTTCCTCGACCTCTCGCACTGGGGCCGCGCCGTGTTGAAGGATATCGACTTCTACGAAGTCAACGGCAACACGGTTTTCCCGATCTACGGCGCCAGTGGCGGCCTCGCGGCGTCTTACATCTTTTATTTTGATACAGCCTTCCAGATTTGGGATGACAGTCCCAGGACTGGTGCGTTCATCGACACTTTGGCGCGACCCAGCGGCTACTAGAGAGTAGGGAAGTAGAGCAAGCAAGGAAGCAAAAGAAGTAAAGGATCGGAGCCACCGTCGCGACGAGAGAGGGCACGGCGGTGTTCTCCTCTCCTTTACTTCCTTAACCTAATTAACCTCCTTTACCTCGCGTTCAAAATGCGAAGAATCCTCATCGGCGGAATCGCTCTCTTGCTCTGTGGCGGGATCTCCGCCCGGAGCAAGAGAGATCCGCTGATGTTCGTTTTCCTTCGCGTGGACCACGCGCAGGACGTCGCCATCCTACGGCCGATGATCGCACCCGATATCGGCGTGCAGCTCGCTTCCGGCCCGCGGGAACTCAAGCCGGGAACCGTGCTCCAGTGCGCTGCATCGCTACGCGATCACGACGCCATCGTCGAAACTAAAATCGCCAAGGTCACGGACCTGATGCTCGATTGCGGCGAACACAAATTCGTCGTGAAGTCTCTCGATTTCAGCCCGCGTGGAAAATGATTCTCGTGGTTCGCGAAACGCATGACACGCCGGAAACGGTGGCGCATCGTCTCGAACGAGCCGGCGGCATCAATCGCTACGGCGAAGCGAACTATCGCGCCATGTGGGGGTGGAACCGCCTCGCGTGGATTGGGGGAAAGTTCGAGGATCGCGACGAACACGGCGAATTGCTACGAGAGCGCGTTGAATTGCGATGGGAACCGAAGTATCCAGCCGTAAATCGCTGGCATATCGAGCGCTGGCTTCCACCGGAAACCTACGGCTCGCCCCGCGCCTGGTATGCACAGACGATCGAGCGCGACAACGGCATCAGCATTCCGGCGCTGGGACCGTATCCATCACGCGGCGAATACGAGCACTGCTTCACGCTCGAAAGCTCCCGCGGTGAATTCGTGCAACTCACAGCAACCGCCGCGGAGCACATCGCCCGCGCTATCGAGTGGTCGCGGACGTTTCCCCATGCGAAGCACCGTGCCGGTTTGTACGGCAGGGAAGCGCACGAGGACCGCAGCTACGAAGATTGGGCGTTTGACCAACTCGACGACGCCGTCCCCGCTTTCCACAAACAGCCGTTTGTCACTGTTGCTTAGCCTCGTTGCGCCGGCGATAGCCCCAGCGAAATTCCAGGCACACGAATCCGAATCCCAGCACAACAAACGCGATCCTGCCGGTCGTCCAGCTATGGGTGACGGAATACCCGGAGGCGATCAGTGCGAAGAGTAGGAAAAAGAAGACGCCCTTCAAGAAGAACATTCGCGGCGTCCATTCGATAGAGAATTTCATCGGCCGGTCCTCACCTGGGTCAGTCTGCGAGCTGCTGAAGAAAATCTAACACAATGTGGACAGAGATGAATCGCTTGCGCATCTGGCTAAAGGGAATACTAGCCGCCGCGATAAGCGGCGCGGCAGGTGGAGTGCTCACGAGCTTTGCCGCTGTCGGGATCGATCCGCAGCATTTCAACTTGCAAGCGGGTATGGGCGCCACGCTGCGCATTGGCGCCGCTGCTGCCCTCATCAACGCCGTCATAGGCGTTGCGGCCTATCTGCAGAAGTCGCCGCTGCCAATGGACTAGCTAGGTCCAGTTCATCCTTGTAGGGGCGCAGCATGCTGCGCCCCTACGATGAAAAATTCCACCGTACCGAGGAATTCTCATGCCAGTTGTTGGCTCATCCGCGTACAACACCGCGGGACAAATCACTTCGCTCGTGCGCTCGCTCTTGAACGATTCGCAGGGCAACCTGTTCACCGACACCGTGCTTCTGCCGTATGCCAATTCCGCGTACCGCAAACTGCAGCGCGCCCTCGGCAACGCGGGAGGCGGCGGATTCATCCAGGATGATGCGCTGCTCATCGTGACCGCGGTGACGCAGCCAGACACTTCGCTGCAAGTCTCCATCACGGACGCCACCGCGCCGCCGAACCAACTGCCGACCGATCTGCTCGTCCCACTGAAAATCTGGGAGCGCCGCAACGGCTCGACGGACGATTTTCTGGAAATGGTGGACCTGACGCGCCACGGCGGTTTGCCCTCGCGCATCCAGGATGTGACGCTTAGCGTCTGGGAATGGCGCGCCGACGGCCTCTATTTCCTCGGCGCAACGCAAGACACGCAAATTCGCCTGCGCTATTTGAAAGCCTATCCCGATTTCACCGATGCCACGTCGCCGGTGCTGGTGCGCAACGCCCAGGAAGCCATCGCCTACGCAACGGCCGCGCTAGCCGGCTGGGCCCGCGGCAGCCCCCTCGCCGAAAAGTGGGACGATGCCGCTGCTGATGCCATCGAGGATTTGGTGAGTGCCGCCGTACGCCGCGAGCAGCAATCCGCCCGCCGCCGCCGTCCGTTTTCGGCCCGCAGCGGCTACACACCGTTTTAAGGACGTAAATGAGGTTAATGACGTAAAGGAAGTAAAGGATCGGAGTCGACGCGCACTGGCTCGATTCCTCTGCTTCCGATCCTTTACTTCATTTATTTTCTGAACCTCCTTTACGTCATTTCTTAGGAGCTCATCATGCCCATCACGATTTCGCTGTCGCCGTTGAACGTGGATTCTTCCGCGAGCAATTTCGTCTACGCCATTGGAACGCTGACGTTCTCAGGAAACTACCCGACCGGCGGCGACACGCTCGATTTCACCCAGGTCGCCGACAAGCTGCCCTCGACGCAGATCGTCCAGGCCTTCGCGGAATCGCAAAACGGTAACAGCGGCTACTACGTGGCCATTGCGGGCAGCGCGCTCAACAACTGGAAGCTCAAAGCCTTCAACGGGGGCGGCACGGAAATCTCCGCCGGCGCGTATCCGGCCAGCGTAACCAGCGACATCGTGCAGCTCGCCATCACCGCCCGCAAGCTGCTGTAAATCGCGTCAATTGCGCTGTAGTCGCACGTTCTTTACGTGAGTTCTCAAAAGGTCACGAAGTGTGGATAGTTGTCCGGGTACAGAGAGCGCGCGCTTGGGAATGACGTGCGCAGCTGCTGTTTGGGGATAAAGAAGAAACTGACTCGATGTTTCCCGAGCCTCAAGAATTGCTCCCCAATTGAGGTGACCGTTCGATTGGGGGCTTGAGACATCGATCCCGTCAGAAGAAAAGGTATATTTGTTCGGCCCGACGAGACTCGGATTGCGTTGCAAATACTTTTTCGAGGAAAAATACGGAGCGATAAAAAAGGCATAAGGGAAAAAGATAAAGAAAAATAGAGGCGCAAAAACGTTTCCCCAGCCCCAGCTCCAATGGAAGCCTTCCCTAGAGAATTGAAAAGCCAAATACATGGTGAGTACGGTGAAAAGCACCATAATCCATCGAAACCGACGAAACATAGTTGTCATCGAATAGCGATACATGTCGCCGGCGTTCAGCTGTACTTCCACCGATAGATTGGTCTGGTCGGTCATCGAACTTCGGGCGAGTCTAACATGACTACTGACGATACCCAACTGACGCCGCTGAGATCCAGCGGGCTCACCTCCGACATCATCTAACTCGCGCTCACGGCTCGTAAGCTTCTTTAGTAGAAACGTTTCCATCTCAAAGATTCGGAACATTTTCAAGGGCACACGCATGATACGATCGAAAATCGCATCGCGCTTCAAACGCGCTAAAACGATGACGTTTCTCTGGGCAATGCTGGCGCTCGCGCTGCATGTCGTGCCCGGCGCAATTGGGCCGGCGCGCGCGCAGGGCACGCGCAAGGACGACATCGTCTTCAATTCCCGAGGCATTCCGCTCGCCGGAGCCACCGTGCGCGTCTGCGCCATGCCCGCGAGCGGCCAGCCCTGCGCACCGCTCGCTTTGATTTACTCTGACGCCGCGCTGACGCAGGCGCTCGCCAATCCCACCACCACCGACGGCCTGGGCAACTATTTCTTCTACGCCACACCTGGAAAATACGAAATCGAAATCTCCGGACCGGCCATCACCACCAAGCAAATTCCCAACGTGGTCCTGCCCAACGATCCGTCCGCGCCGTCGTTCACGGGCGCGGTCAGCGCGTTTTCGCTTACCCTCAGCGGCAATCTCACCGTCAACGGCAACACCACTGTTATCGGCAACCTCGCCAGCGGCACGCTGAACCTCGCCAATCAAAGCACACCGCCGGGGTCCGCCGGCACCGGCACCGTCAATCTCTACACGAAAACTGCCGACAAGCGCCTCTACTATAAAGACGATACCGGCACCGAAGTCGGCCCGCTCGGCGCCGGCGCACAAACCACCGCCATCAACACCTTCACCGCCAACCAAAACATGGACAGCGGCTTGCACATCAAGGGTCCCGATCCCTACAGCGACCTCGCGCGTTACGGCGGCTACTTCAACAGTTCACCGCCCGCCACGACCGCGAGCTGTACCAACGCCAGCACTTCTGTAACACTCGCTTCGGCCTTGGATTTTCAGGACGCGACGGCGTTTCCTGGAACTGCCATCGGCAACGGCATTGTGATTTACGGATGCGGTGCCGCAACGGGACTCTCCACTCCGCCTGCTCCCGCCGTGACGCCCTTTGGTGTAACCGGCGGTTCGACCACCTACAACTATAAGTTCGTTGCGGAAGACTTGCAGGGCGGCCTCACGGCTGCATCGCCGGTGGGCACGACCACCGTCGGCGCTTCGGCCCTCGGCACGACTACGATCAACCTCACCGCTGCCTCCTGGACCAACACGCTGAACGGCGAGCAGGTCTACACTTGCTCCGCTAACTGCAACCTCTCGGCCAACGCGCCGATCAATATCGTCGGCTTTACCAACGCTCACTTCAACGGCAATTACACGATTGTCGCCACCCAGGACGCCACGCACTTTACCGTTTACTCGCCCATGAATCCCCCGCCTGCCGTCACTAGCGAATCGGCTGCGGCCACGATGACTGTACTCGCCTGCAATATCCTGGCCCTGCCTTCGCTGGCTGTCCCCAGTACCGTGGAAGGCGCAAGCAGCGACACGGTGATGCGTTGGTGGGTCTACCGCAACAACACGCTGGCCTTCGCCGTGCAGCAACGCGATCCGTACTACGAAGATTGCGGCGTGAACGTTCCCGCCACCAATATTCCGCCTTATGTGCCGGCGTCTCCCGGCGCTGCCGTGAACAAATATCTGGCCACCACGCTCGTTTCGGGCGGTGGTTCAACCAGCATCGTTGTGGCGAACGCCGCGGGCGCTACCGTGAGCGGGCAGACGGCCCTCCACGACAACTCCGCGAATTTGCTCGCCTGTATGAACGCTTCGCGCTTTGCGACGCCTTGCTATATTCCCTCGGCAGCCAATCCTCCCTTCAACGCCGCAACGGTCTTCACCGGCACGAACTCGGGCAACGGGCACCTCTTTATGGCCGCCAACGTCAACCTCAACCAGCCCTGGGTGAACCGCGCTGCGGGGATCGTTTTTGAAGGCCATCGAAATCACAACACTTCCTTCTCGAACGGGCAAGCTGTGCAGCTTACCGGCGGCGGAAACAACAGCTATGCACTCCCCGTTTTTCTGGGCCTTCCTTTCAATAACGGCACAAACAGCGGCCCCAACCCGCAGGATCCCGCCGCCATCAATTTCCTGAACGTGACGTTTGTAAGCTTCTCTCCACAAGGCGTCACTTTTAACTGGGACATGAACGGGCAATTCGGCCTGCTGATGGACAACGTTAATTTCGTGGGCTCAAACAGCGCCAGCAACGTGAACATCCCGCCCGCGATTTTTCGCGGAGCCACGCAGTCCCGCATCGGGCGCTTTGGCGACCGGAATAGCTGCAACACGGCTCAAGTCACCATTGGTCCGCCGTGTTTCCGGTTCACCACTCAGTCCGTCGCCGAAACCAATTCCACCGTTGGCATGGCCGGAATCTTGGGTGTTTATGGTTTTAGCGTCACCGGCGGCGGCGCAAGTTATCAACTTGACTCTCTGCCCTGGGCTAACAGCGGCGGCAACCCCAATTCCGTTGTCGGCTTCAACATCGAGATCGCCGAAGGACTTCGTGAAATGGGCAAGGGGCCATTCCTGCGTGTTTCCAACACCGTTTCTGGCGGTTTTAACATCAGAAAAATTGACGACGACGCTCCCAACGCAGGCCCTGGAAACGCCTTCCTGGACTTTGCCGCTAATGGAAAAGCAGTTATCGTGGACGTTCAGGACTTGACTTCTTCTGTTCCCGGACAGGCGTTGATCGCCGGGCCCGCTCTTGTAACCAACCACGGAAACGTTTTCTTCAGCGGATTGTCGGCCGGCACTGCCGCGCAACCCGTGTTGAGCGGCACGGCCGTCGCCGTGGGCGGCAGCGTCTCCACGTCCGGCACGGGCTTGGGCATCCAGGCCAGCGACATTTCCGTCGTTGGCTATGTGATGAAACAACCGAACGCCCCCTCCGTGGTGGTCGGGGCCCACAGTTCCTGCGTATCAAACTGCGTCGCCTCCGGAACCTATGTCTACGCGATCGTCGCCAACGATATCAACGGTCATAACTCGATTCTTTCGCCGGGAACCTCCGCAACCACGGATGGCACGCAAACCATAACCGTGAGCTGGGTTCCCGTGGACGGACAAGTTACGACTAACCCTTATCGTGGCGCCACGCTCATAACCGCAATTGGCAGCTACGTCATCGGCACGGGGCTGGCTGGAACAAGCTACGTTGACAGCAGTTCGATTGCCTATTCCGTGAGCCAGCCGAACTCCGCGAACGCCAGTGCCAGCTCCCTTGGCCCGCAGGGCCTTGCTGGCCCCAAAATCACCCTTACCAACGGCAATTTCGCGGACACCATCAGCGGTACGTTCACCGCCAACCGCACGCAAACCGTTCCCGACGTGACCGGCTACATCCCTGTCAGCAGCTATATCAACTCGGCCTACGACAACGCCACGCGCTCCAACGGCGTCATCGGCGGCAACTGGACCATCCAGCAAAACGGTTTGAACATTGTCTCCAATCAGATCCAAGGCGCCGGCGCTGGCTCGAACACCGGCTTCTGGAACGCGAATGTTTTTTCGCCGGTTCAGTTTGCGCAGGCCACCATCACCGCCTTGAACGGCACCGTCGATTTTCCCGGCGTCACCGTGCTCGCTTTCGGCACCGGCGCCAACGCGAATTACTATGACTGCGTCGAGAACACCACCACCATCTTCCTGCAGCGCGTGGTCAACGCCGGAACCACCAACCTGACTAGCGCTTCCTCCCCGGGCGCGGTCGGCGATCTTTTGCGCCTCGAAGCTGCTCCCGGGGGAGCGCTCACCTGCTTCAAGAACGGAGCCGTCGCCCTCTCCGCCACGGACACGCAAATTACTTCCGGTTCGCCCGGCCTACTCATCTCCGGCAGTATCGCCACGGAGAAAAACTGGAGCGGCGGCAACTTGCACCCCCTCGCCCAGTTGGACACCGAGCAAGACTGGACCAAGACGCAGCATTTGACGCAAGGCGTGGCCTTCGGACTGGAAACTTTCACCGCCAGTCCGCGCTCCGAGCAGAACGTCTTCCTGCCCGGTGCGTTGACCTCCACGTGGACCGGCTCGACATGGACCACCGACAAGTCCATCACCATTACCCGCATTCAGGTTCAAGCCAAGACGGCCCCAGCGGGTTGCACCACCAGCGCGGTGGTCCGCCTCACCGACGGCACCACCCCCGTAAATTTGACCATTTCCGCGGCCACCAATGACAGCGGCGCGATTTCGCAGAACTACCCGGCAGGCTCCTCGCTGCAAATCCTGGTGCAAACGGCGGCAGCCGGCTGTACCACCAGCCCCGCCGACGCCAACGTCACCGTCCAATACCGCATGCAATAACGCGGTTCAAACACGCCAAACCGTGATGCGCAACCAGGAGGCGCGCTCCAAACTGGCCAGACGGCGACTTCACCGCCGCGCAAGCGCGATGATGATCAGCTGCGTCTTGTCGTCGTGGAAAATGCTTCGCACGCGAGGACCCGACAGTCCGGGATCGCACGCCGGAAGATAGACGAAATAATCGTAGTCCGCGGGAACAAGGGAGTTGGGAGTCTCCCAAAAATACGAACGATCTTTGATTTCGTACGGCAGCAACCACTCCGCCTTATACCTTCGGCGGTAGAAATTGATCTCCGGCTCGTACCACCACGTCCCGCCAACCCGCACGTTCGTCAAGCCCCGAGGCCCGGCGTCCTTTGCAATGGCCTCAAAAAGTTCGCGGGAAATCACGTCGTAGGCGTTGTATCGGAAATAGGACGTTTGCATTGAAAGCGCGTAGTCAAACACCACGATTGCCGCGATCGCCAAGCCCGCGGCCTTCAAATAAATGCGGGGAGCGCGCGCATGGATTTCCCGGCTTGAGAGCAGCGCGCCGATCGTAAACAAGGGAATCAAGAACAGGCAGTAGCGGCTAAAGGGATAGTTGATCCCGGCGGCCACGTGCAGCAGGAAAATGCACGCGACGCAAGCAATGGCGGCGCCTGCAAACAGGCGGCACTGCGCATTTCGTTTCGTTCTTTCTCCCGCCGCGGCGCGCCAGGCAAAGAGCAGTCCGAGCGTCACGAAACAGAATAAGAGTGGCAGCAGGAAATACACCCCTATGTCCGAGACTCTCTGCTGCCAGCTGCCTGGAGCGGGCGGAACCGCGCCCAGGCTGGAATGGATGTCATCGGTCCACTTGTACAGAAACGATCCATTGAACGTGTTACGGAGGGCTTCCGACGCTCCCCCCATGTTGGTCTCGACATGTGCGGGGCGTGCCTGAATCAGGAACGGCCAGAGAATGCCGACGCCGGTCGCCACGCCTGGAAAAATCATGTATTGCGCAAGTACGCGGAGCCTGGGGTCACCGAATTTCTTGAATGCAGAAAATCCTCCCAATGCGACGACGGAAAACGAGACCGTTAGGCAGGCGGCTGCGACGATGTTCGTGAAACTCGCAGCCACGGAAAGCGCCAGCAGCACGGACGCTGCCGCGCATCCCCACCGCCAATTCTTGTCATCGGGATTGAAATCCCCCCGATCGAGCAACCTGGTGAGGATGTACATGGCCATCGCCAGGCAAGCCAGTCCCAGGCAGTAGCCGCGAGCGGCCGGCAGAAACTCCAGGATTTGTGGGTTCAAACATAGCAGGGCCACCGACAGCGGCAACAGCAGGCCGTCGCCAAAAAGTTTTACGCATAACAAATACGCGGCGATGAGATACGCTGCTGCGCCAAAAAGACTTGGTGCGCGCAGCGTGAGCTCCGTGACGCCCAGGACCCAAACGAAAGGCTTCGCAAGGATCGTGAATAGGACATGATTAGCGGGATCGTATAACAATACGTGGTAAACGCCGCTATCCAGAAAGAAAGTGTAGGTCCTCGCTTCGTCGTGTGCGATCGATTGCGTGCGCGCGCGATAGACGGCCACGCCGAAAGCGAAAAGCAAAATCGCGACGGACACGAGCCGCGTCAACCGCGCACTGGTTTTCATGCCGGTAGTTCGCCGGCGCCGCTAAGCCGCCGGCCTCGACGGGTACGCTGTTTCCCAAGCGCGAACTGAAGTATTGAGATAGGCCCTCCCAAGCAAGACCGCACGGAATAATACCGCGAGCAGGCCGCACCTGAGTAGGCCCGAGTAGCTTTTTGGGTCGCCACTCGGGCGCCCTGTTTGGAGTGCGGCAGCTTGCTGCCGCTTTGCCTTTGTCGGGGCGTGGCCGCGGCGGGCTACACGTTTTTTGTAGGGGCGCAGCATGCTGCGCCCCTACAGCAACCAACGCTCGGTGAGGATGAGCCGCGCGAATGTACTTTGCGGGGCGCCGAAGAGCCGGCGCCTGACGGGATCATTGGCGCGGCCCTGCTGCGCCTGACCGCCGAAGCCTATCTCCTGCTCGACCCGCGCGCCGGCACGCCCCACGAGCGCTGGCAATGGCTCCTCGCGCTCCACGCCGCCGCCGAACGTGATGCCTGGCAGCGCGGCCTCGATGACGTCCACGCCTGGCTCCCCCCACCGATCGCCGGCAAATTCGGCAAGCGCCTCGCGCGCCTCGGCTGGCTCCGCGACGACGCTTGGACGCCCTATTGTAAAAAATTATCAGAAGGGAAGTAGGGGAAGTAAATGAGGTAAGGAAGCTAAGGAAGTAAAGGACCGAGAACAGAATCGCGCCTCCGAGTCGATTAGATGGTCGTCGAGTTCCTTTCTTTACCTCCTTTACTTCCTTAACTTCATTTACATCCTCCCTTTCTTATTTCACTAGGAGGTTTCCCATGGGACGCGGCGCACAATCACAAACACGGCAACTGACCGATCAAGAGCGCGCCAACATCGACGCGCTCAACCAACAATTCCTTGGCCAGCAGCAGCAAGTCGGAAACCTGCTGCTGCCGCAATTTCAGAGCATTCTCAACAGTCCCGGCCTCAGCCCGGCGGACAAAGCCGCCGTGACCGGCCAATCGCAGGGCGCGCTCTCCAGCGCCTTCGATTCGCTCCAGCAATCCGCGCAGAACCGCCTCGCGCGCACGCGCAACTCCGCCGGATTCGGCGAGCTCACCGACGAACTCGCCCGCCAAAAGGGAATTGCCGAAGCTGGCCAAGCCCAGCAGAACCAGCTGGCGTTCACCAACACCGCGTTCCAGCGCCAAATGGCCGCCCTGCAAGGCCTCTCCGGCCTCTTCGGTGTGGACTCCAATCTCCTCGGCCGCACCCTCGGCATCCCCGCCGAGCTGTTGAACGTCCGCGCCAACGCCTCCCGCACCAACGGCGGCGGCTTCTTCTCCGCACTCGGCTCCGGCCTCGGCTCCACGCTCGGCGCCCTCCCCGGCGCGTTCTTCTGATCGGTTGCTGCGGGTCGCGCTTCTGCTATCGGCACGCGTACTTGGCAAATTACCACGCGAGGACCGGTTCGAAGTTCTCTGGGAATGCTATACTACTCGCACGAGGTACAGCTTTGGCGGCTTTAGAAATAGAACGCAAATACTTGGACTCCCATCGAGATGAGCTGCTCGCTAAGTATGGAGACAGATTTCTTGTCATCGCCGGGGAGCAAGTCACTGGTGCGTTCGACACGCTCGAGCAAGCCCTGGAACAAGCCGCTGTTAAACACGGACTCAACAGTGTGCTGATTCGACGTCCGTCTGAGTCACAAATCGAGTTTTCCGCGCCAGCCCTGGCTCTAGAGATCCTCAGTTGCCAATCCTCCACAGTCAAATAGCAGCGCAGGCAAAGACGGCGGATGGCAAACTCATTCAAATGCCTCCCGCAACAGCGTTACAGCTGCGCGGACCCATCTTGCAAGTCTCGCTCACCATCGAGCAAAACGCGGGTAAGGGACTTGTGGCGCAGGGAAAGAGCGTGCCAACGCCACGGTCCGGCCTGCTCATAGACACTGGGGCATCGAACACCTGTGTGGATGAGCAAGCGGCTCGGGCTTTAGGGCTGCCCGTGATTGACGTTGCCAACATGCAGTCCGCGAGCCATGAAAAGCACTCCTGTAATGTGTACCCTGTTCAAATAATTACGCCTATCGTCACCTTGAACGCTCCGAGAGCAATGGGGGCGGCCTTGGCGTCCCAGGGTTTGTTGGTTCTCATTGGGCGGGACGTTCTACAAAACTGCAATCTGTTTTACAACGGTCCAGCGGGACAATTCACGTTGTCCCTGTAGCCGCTATTGAATTCCCAATCGCCGATTTCCTCCACGTAATTTAAGTAATTTTAAAGAGGCCGCAGGATGCACCCGTTTTCAGCCAGCTTTCTCACCGTCTTGGTTCCAATGTTGGTTCAATTGGTTCTGTTCCTTCGCTGGCTGCATCGCCGCATGCGCAACGACGAAATCACGCGCGCCTTCGTCCGCGACATCGCTACCAACCATTTGCCGCACATCTACAACGCGCTACAAAAAATCGCCGCCCAGTAGGGAATTGAACTCGACGATACGCCCATCGTGCGCTTCGTGGAACTGAACGGCCATGTCCACCGGCGTCACTAAGTGCCAGCCGCATTCTTTGAACAATTAATCGCCTTAGTTTCTGAACGCCATCTCTCGGCCTCTGCAGGCTCGAACGCTCCGTGAACCCCCCATCCCAACTCGTCACGCTGGCGTGCAGAGCCGCCGCCGCTTATTCGCTCGACCCGGCCCTCGTCTGCGCCGTCGTCGAGCAGGAGTCCGCGTGGAATCCCTGGGCCATGCGCTACGAGCCAGCCTTCTTCAGCAAATATGTCGCGTCCTTATATACCAACAACAAAATCGCCGCGACAGAAGCTTACGCGCGCGGCTTCTCCTGGGGCCTGATGCAGGTGATGGGGCAAGTCGCCCGCGAATTCGGCTTCGATGCCCTGTTTCTCTCGTCCTTGTGCGATCCGGAGCAAGGCCTCGCCGTCGGCTGCAAAGTGCTGCGCAAAAAATTCGACGCCATGGCCGGCGACACTACGCGCGCCCTGCTCGCCTGGAACGGCGGCGCCAACCCAACCTACGCCGCGCAAGTCCTGGCCCGCCGTGCGCGTTATCTGTGATTTTTCCTAATGGTTTCTTGTAGGGGCGCGCTTTAGCGCGTCCACGTTCTAGGAGCACGATTTATCGTGTCTCTATCAAACCACTTCCACGCTGTCATTCCGAGCGCAGCGAGGAATCTGCTTTTCATATGCCCACAAAATATCTAATTCATCTCGCCGAAGTCGCCATTGCGATTCTGATCGCCCTCGCCGTCTATTTCTCCTGGCGCGCCGACCGCCGTGATCGCGCCCAGCTTGCCGCGGAACTGGCCGCCACAAAGCAGCTCCTAGCCGCCGCGGACGCCCGCCAGCACGATCGCGACAATCAACTAGCGCAAACCCTAGCCACCCTAGCCGCCGAGAAACGCACCATCGTCACCCCAGCGCAAATTATTCGCGAACTCCCCGCACAGCTCCCCCTGCCGTCCCCCATCGTCCTGCAATCCGCACCAGCGTTGCCGAACTCTCCCACACCCAAAACCAACGCCGTCATTCCCGCCGAAGACCTCAAGCCTCTCTACGACTTCACCATCGATTGCAAGACTTGCCAGGCCAAGCTCGCCACCGCCCAGAGCGACCTCGCTGACGAACGCCAAAAAACCACCGCCCTCACCCACGAACGCGACGACGCTCTGCGCATCGCTCGAGGCGGCAACGCCTGGCGCCGCATCACTCGCGCCGCCAAATGGTTCCTAATCGGCGCCGCCGCCGGAGCCGTAGCCGCCAAAGCCGCCCGCTGAAACGCCGTTCATCCCGATTTCACAATTCCTAGGGTATAATCCGCGCACTTCATCGTTTCAAAGCTGCACACTAGGTCATGTCGGAAAACGGAGTCCCGCTAAGCCCCGAAGGGTTGCCCCTTCCTGATAAGAGGCTTGTATCTTGGAAAGAAATTGCCGTGCACCTCGGCCGCGAAGTCCGCACCGTGCAGCGCTGGGAGAATACCGAAGGCCTTCCCATCCATCGCCACGAGCACCAGAAAAAATCCACGGTATACGCCTACGCCGGCGAACTGGATGCCTGGTTCAAGAAGCGCCAGCCCGTAGACGACCCCGAGGCCGACGCGGCGTTTGTTCCCGATCCGGATACGCCGGAAGCCAGTTCCACCAATGCAAACGGCGATCCCGTGCCACCAATCCCAGTTCCACTTCCCGTCGAGCCCCCTCCTTCTTCCACAGGGAAGCGCATCGCCATTTCAGCAGCCGTCGTCGCAATACTTTGCCTTCTCTCCTTCGGCGTCTATCGCCGGTTCCACGTCGGGACAGGGACGCCAGACAAGATTCGCCTCGTGGTGTTGCCCTTTGCAAATCTCAGCGGCGATCCCAAGCAGGACTACTTCGGCGCTGGCCTGACCGATGTAATGATCACTCGGCTGGGCAGCCTCGACCCGCAACGTCTCGGAGTGATCGCGGCCGCATCTTCCAATGCGCTTTCCGGAAAGCCCCTTGCGGAGATTGGCCGCACTCTCGGTGTCCAGTATGCGCTCGAAGGCAGCGTACGCCGCGAAGGCAACCACGTGCGCATTGACGTCCAGCTCATCCAGGTCAGCGACCAAACGCACCTCTGGGCAGACTCTTACAATCGTGACCTCAACGACATCTTGCAAGTTCAAGACGAAGTTGCCGCCGCGGTCGCAAGTCAGATTAAACTGGCGCTTGTCACCGCTACGGAATCAAGCAACCACAGGGTCGCAACACGCTCCGTCAACCCGCAAGCCTACGATGCCTATCTCTGGGGTCGCTTCTACTGGACCAATCGCGGCGACCTCCACAAGAGCATCGAGGCCTACCAAGAAGCCATCCAGAAGGATCCCCAATACGCTCTAGCCTACGCCGGCCTTGCTGGCTCCTATTCTCTACTTGGGCAGGTGCCCTACGACGATATGTCACCGGGCGAGGCTAAGCCCAAGGCCCGCGCCGCCGCCGAGCACGCCATCCAACTTGACCCTTTGCTCGCTGAGCCTCACGCTGTCCTCGGCAATGTCTCCTTCAGTTACGACTGGAATTTCGAAGTCGCGGAGCAAGAGTTTCAGCGCGCTTTGGCCCTTGGTCCAAACGATCCCACTCCGCATCTCTGGTACAGCCACTTCTGCATTGTGCGCAACCGCCTGACGCAAGCGCTCGAGGAAAACTCTCGCCTGCTTGAGTTGGAGCCCGTCTCTCCTCTGTTCAATACCAACCGCGCCGAGATCTATTATCACCAGCGCAATTACGACGCGGCGATCACCCAGGCAAGCCGTTCGATCGAGCAATATCCTAACTATTGGCTGGCCTATATTTGGCTTGGCTCCGCTCTTCGCGAAAAGAAAATGTATAGCGACGCTTTGGCGCAGTTTTCCCAGGGGCGCAAAGTCTCTGGAGACCATCCCGTCATGCTGGCTTTGTACGGACACGCGCTTGCTCTCTCCGGCGATGCCGCCGGCGCACGCAAAGTTCTAGCCGATCTAACGCACCTCGCGCAGTCGCGGTATGTTTCCTCGCTCTATTTCGCCGCCATTTATACCGGTCTTGGCGAAAACCGAACGGCCCTCGACTGGCTTGATCGCGCCTACAACGAGCGCAACGACCGCCTCGTCTATCTCGGCACGGAGCCCATGGCCGACCCGCTCCGCTCCGACCCTCGCTTCGCGCAACTCATGGCCAAGATCGGCCTGCACTAGCCCGCTCCGGCAGAACTCCCTGCACCAACAAGAGCCTTGCCGGAAGGGACGCAATCCTCCTCGGAGTGTTCGAGCTGTTACTGATCAGAGCTCAGGAATCGCCGGCTCTAAACGCACACCCAGCGGGATAACGCTATAGATGGCATCGACTCCCAGCGAAGAGAAAAAGTTCCAGTCCGCCTCGCTGCCCGCTGGATCGGCGAACACTCGTAAACCGAGCGAGTGTGCTCCTGCTACAAAGGCCGCGCCACTGCCCGGCTGCTGTTGCTCCGCCGCTCCGAAGAAGTCCATCTCGCCGCCGACAACGCGAACGCTCGTAGCCATCCCCGTTGCCAGAAACTGCTGCGCCGAAGCATAGCCAGGCAAACGGAACACCGGGCCAATCTCGGCCCACGTGAGCCCCAGCGAGTTTTTCTTATTGATAATGGTCACAGGCAAACCGGTAATAGCATGAATCTGCGCCGGAGTCAGCAATTGCAGACCATCGAGATCCAGCTCACGCGGTATCTCCGGCCCGGTCTGCGCCGCCAAAAAGAGCAATGCCGGCGAGAATGAATCAAAAATTACCTTGTCAGCCATCTTGGCCTGGCGCACTTCGGACACCGCTGCCGACACCACCGCCTGCTCCAAGACGTCGCCTGGATCGCAGTGTGGCGAAAATGCCTTCAGTTCGACGATAAAGATGCCGCCCAAGTCGTCGCCGGCCAGATTGTTGAACTCCCGCGCGACGTCAAGAACCTGATGCAGCTCCGGCACGAAGGGCAGGCGTTGTTGAAGCTGGTCGAGGGTCAGACTGTTGATGCACGTGAAGTCGCTGAGAAAATCATCGTGGAAAACGGCCAGCTTCCCGTCCTGGGTGAGTTGGACGTCCACTTCAACGACACGCGCGCCTAGCGTATAAGCCCGCCGTACGGATTCGACGGTATTCTCGATCGGCAAAGACGGATCGGGATTTACGCTGCTATTTGGCCCAACCCCATGGTGCCCGATGGCGATCGGCCGGACCCGGAGCCGCAGAAAGTCCTCGGCCGTACTTCGTCGGTCATTGCTATTGTTATCTTGCTCCTGTTGAGCTGCCGCCATGCCTGCCCATAGACTCAGGCACAACGTCCCTAGGCAGACGATGCATAGGAATTTGCTCCTCGATGCTATCGCTTTCGTTTTAGCCTCTTCAATTCTGTTACCGCTGTTCGGGAGACTCTTTTCGCACATCGAAAGTACCTCCGGTAGACAGCATCTGCCGCCCAGAAAGTTCCAGCAAGCGTTAAGGAACGCCAAAGCCGAAGCCTCCGCCGATGTCGTCACTTGTCGTAGGAGCGCCTGACCCCGGCCTTCGCAAATTGAGACGCCCTCGGGACCGCTTGCAGCAGGGAAGTGGCTCCTTTTTCAAAAGCCCTGGTGACGTTCGTTGACAGTCGGCGCGGGTTCTGGAGATCACGACCCGGCCATTGCTTGAGGCACGCGCCCGCTCTTGCACGCCACCTAGTTTCTTGAAAGTGAAATCAGATCTTACGGAAGATTCGTGATCGAACCGCGACAGTCCAAAGTAGCATCCGCCGATTCAACGACTTGCCGCTTCCGGCTGGCGCACCCCCCGCGCCAGCCGGAAGCACCCCTCCGGAGGAGGCTATGAGGGGGCTTGCCTCCTCATGAGGACCAGCCTGATTTCCACAGAAAAGTTCGAGCCGGGCCCAGATTTCTCTTGACAGCGCGTCCTATAAGTTATATTATGTTAACCAGAAAATCGGTCTGAATCCGCCCCCCTTCAGGGGGACCTTTTAGCTTCCCTCTCCCTCTCTCTTACTTCTTGCTTGTGGTTTTTCCCGACGTTTGTTGCGCGAGTTCGTAGTTGATGTATTGCTCTAGAAGATGCGCATCGGCGCCCACGAGGCGGCGCCCATTCACGAAGACCGTCGGCGTGCTGCTGACCTCCAGCAGCTTGCCGTTTGCCTGGCTGGCGTTGACAGCCTCGCCGGCCTCCGGGCTGGCCATGCAGCCCTTGAACGTATCGCCGTCCAAGCCGGACTGCCCGGCGTAGTCCAGCATCTTCGTCCAGGCGTTGGCCGCCGAGATGATTTCCTGGTTGTCGTAGATCAAGTCATACATCTTCCAGAAAGCCTTGGGGTCCTGTTGGTAAGCGCAGCGGCCGGCGATGGCTGCGGTTCGCGCCCACGGATGAAGCTGCTCCAGCGGAAAGTCCTTGAAGACCACGCGCACTTTTCCGGCATAGTTCGGCAGCAGACCGCGCAAGGTGTCGTGAAGGCTGCGGCACACCGGACACTCGAAGTCCGAGTATTCCACCAGCGTGACCGCCGCCGTTGGCTCGCCCAGCGAAGGCGCACCTTTCATCTGAATCTGTGCCCGGCTCTCCGCGAGAGGGTCTTTCGTCATGTCCGACATCTCACCGCGAAACAGAAACTTGCCGTCCTTGCTCACATAAAACTTGACCGCCTGCTTATTGTCGGCCATGGTGAGGTCAATGGTGGTTTCCAGCAACCCTTCGACGGCTGTTTCTTTCGGCGGCCCGACCACCAGCAGCACATCCGGACCGAAGGCATACAGATGGCGGAGGTAGGCCTCGATGCTCTTCTGCGTCGGCGAAGGCGCAACCGCCGATGCGGCGGCGTTCGCCGGTTTTGCCACCTGGGCTCGCGCTCCGGGCGCAACCGTGCTGATCGACAGGAGGATGAAAAGACTCAGTGCTGTTTTCACGTGAACCTCATCTCAAGGGATGAATTTCTGCGCGATCGGGAATGGCCTGCCAAATCCGAATGCCCGCGACGTGATTTTCAGCCCGGGCGCGGCTTGCTTGCGCTTATACTCCGTGCGATCCACCAGCAGCGCAATATCGCGGACCATTTTTATATCGAATTCGTAATGATCGGCAATCTCCTGGGTGCTGTGTAGGTCCTCGATGTAGGCTTTGAGGATCCTGTCCAGCACGTCGTAGGGCGGCAGGCTGTCCACGTCCTTCTGGTTGGGGCGAAGTTCGGCGGAAGGCTCTTTTTCGATGGTCGACCGGGGAATCAGTTCCCTTTCGCGATTGATCCAGTTCGCCAGTTCGTACACCATCAATTTCGGCACATCGGAAATCACCGCAAGGCCCCCGGCCATGTCCCCGTACAGCGTGCAGTAGCCGACCGCGAGTTCCGATTTGTTGCCGGTGCTCAGAACCATCGATCCAAACTTGTTCGACAGCGCCATTAAATAATTGCCGCGGATGCGCGCCTGAATATTTTCTTCCGTCACGTCAGCGGGCCGGTCCCCGAACGCCGGCGACAGCGCTCGCTTATATTCTTCAAACACATCGGTAATCGGCAGCGTGATGAACTCGATGCGAAGATTCTTCGCCAGGGTTGCCGCGTCGCCCTTGCTACCCGCCGACGAAAAGGGCCCCGGCATGGAAACGCCGAGCACGTTTTCCGCCCCGAGCGCGTCCACCGCTATGCCAGCTACCACCGCGGAATCGATGCCTCCGCTCAGTCCAATCAGCACTTTCTTGAACCCGCATTTGCGCACATAGTCGGCCGTGCCGGTCACCAGCGCCTCATAAGCGTAGGCAATTTCGCTCGGCGGCAGCTTGTGAATCTCTCCTTGCCCAGTAGCCGTATCAAACAGTACGAGATCTTCTCGAAACGCCAGTGCCTGCGCGGCCACGCGCCCATCGGGGTTGATCGCCATGCTCGCGCCATCGAATACCAGGTTGTCGTCCCCGCCCACTTGATTGACGTACACCACCGGAAGCCGCTGCTTCATCGCGATGGCCCGCAACATCTCGAAGCGCAGATTTTTCTTGTCGATCGTGTAGGGGGAGGCAGAAATATTCAGCAGCACGCTGATTCCCTGCTTGCTGAGCTCCAAGACCGGGTCACGCTCATACAAGCGCGTCGGCCAGAAATTCGGGTCGTTCCACACGTCTTCGCAGACGGTGATCCCCAGTTTTTCGTCCTGGAAACTGTAAACCATTTGCTTGTCGGCCGGCTGAAAGTACCGCGACTCGTCGAACACATCGTAGGTCGGCAGCAGCATCTTGCTCTGCTCGAAGACGATTCGCCCGCCGCACAGCAGCGCCGCTTTGTTGGCTACGGATTTGCCCGCCGCGCTCTTGACCCGCCCGGCGTATCCTACCAGACAAGGCAGCGGGACTTTGCTCGCCAGCTCCTTGAGTTCATCCATGTTCCGGTCGAGAAATGCCGGACGCTCTAGAAGGTCCTGAGGGGGATACCCGCAAAGGCAAAGCTCGGTAAAAACAGCAAGGTTCGCTCCTCGTTGCTTGGCTTGCCCCGCCAAGTCCAGGATGCGAGCGGCATTCCCCAGGAAGTCGCCGATGGTGGGATTGAACTGCGCGAGCGCTATTTTCATGCCCGGACTTTAGGATACGGAGGGAACCCGAAGATTGCAAACGTCCGCCTACTTCCATTCGACGTTCCCGGCCGCAATTTGAGCGATGGCTCAGTTTCCGGTCAGCGCGTTAATCAGGCACAGGGAGTGTAGCGTCTTCGCAGCTGAGACCCTCCCCATAAACGCGTTAGGCACCTATTCACTCTCTCTTTCGTCGCCGAGTCGGCGTGTGTCTTCGAAGAGACGCGCGGTGACAGCCCCGAATAGGAACCCGCCAATATGAGCCATGTAAGCCACTCCTCCTGTCTGTACTGTTGCTACAGAGCCAGCATTGAAGAGCTGTGTGAGAAACCACAAACCGATCAAAAGCGCCGCGGGAATAAATCTGACGCGCACAAATATAAAGATGAACAGAAGTGTGCGAATCCGGTCATGAGGGTAGGTAATCAGAAACGCGCCCATAACGGCGGCAATCGCGCCGCTCGCGCCTAGGTTGGGGACCGTGGAATGAGGGCTGGCCGCGATCTGTGCCACCGAAGCTGCCAGCCCGCCGAGCAAGTAGAACGCGGCGTACCGCAACGGATTCATGGCATCTTCGATCTCGGGACCAAAGGCCCACAGGAACACCATGTTGCCAATGATGTGCGACCAACTGCCGTGCATGAACATCGCAGTGAGAATCGTGATCAAGTGATGGCGGCCAACAATCTCGGCGGGGATCAGCGACCACTTGGTCACGAACGCCTCACCACCCGTCAGCTCTAATAGGAAAACAAACCCGTTCACCAGAACGATGAGGATTGTGATGAAGGGGATGCGTCTCGGACGTCGGGATGCGTCTCCTAACGGGATCATGCCTCCCATTGCGTCTTCCTCCATTCTTCCGGACAAAAACCGGCTTCACTAGGCACGCTTCCTGCAGCGTGGAGCAGCATACCCTTCCATTCCATGCGGGATGTCAAAGCTCAGCCCGGTCCACCCGAAGCTGGGGCTCGGTGCGCGGCCTAAGCCAATTTGTTGACCACCTGGCGCGCAGCCAGAGAAAGAAACAAGCGACTAATACCGCTGAACAGCATGCTAATCCCCACCAGTGTCCCGATCACCCATTCGCTGTTCGATGGCCACGTCCTCCAGATCAAGATGGCGAGGACCAGAGTAATGACCCCATCTAAGAGCAGCCAGGTCGAACCAGGTAGCGCGCGCAGCAACCGCGACAGAATCAATTCCAACACCCCCTCTGCGAACAGGTAGATCGCCAGTGCAAGCGTCAGCGTTTTCAAGCCGGCCGCCGGATGAGCGAACAAATAGCCGCCCACGCCGACATAGAGTATCGCCATGAGCAGTTCCCATAGAAAACTACCAGCACTCCGCGTGTGCCAGCCAAATACCAGATGCGCCAGACCACTCAAAACTAGCAGCCAAGCCACAACGATATTCACGGCAAGACCAGCCGCCGGCGGCACGGCGATGGCGAGCATGCCCGCTATGATCATCAGAACACTGACCCCAATGGACCAGCCTATCGTCTCTTTCGCAATGGCACCTAGTGGTGATGCGCTCATAATCGCTCCTCCTGAATTTCTTCGATCACCCGGATATCTGGCCGTGCCGAATCCCCAACATATCGGGCGTTTTCTTCCGCCCCTGCTTTCTGCCCCAAAGTTGGGTCTCGCGTCCTTGAAACAGGAAAAAGAGAAACAACGGCTCTCGCTCGGACTCGCATACACTTCTGGCAGGAAACTCTCTTGAGAGGAAAGCCGCTGCGAGGGAACCTATCAGGGAACGCGGGGCAAGTCCAGCAAGAGATTTGAGACCTTCGGAAAGTAGGAGTTTCGGGGTGCCGGTCTATAAGATCGAGAGTGTTGTCAAGAGATACTACTTCTCTGCAATGATTTCCAGGGTCGCTCGGGGCACTACCAATGATCGGCCCTGGCAGCAGCCTAACTCCCGATTAGTCGTAATTGGAAACTGCGCCACTACCACAAAACGGAATTAGTCTCTCTTTTCAGGTCTTCGGGCCAGAAGGCTCGCAATTCCCTGCTCGGCCCGCAGCTCGCGGTAAAACAAGACGCGCAGCTCCGGGAACGCTTCTCGCAGTTCGCCGCTTTCGAGAAGGTATGTCGGATTGCGCGGGCCGCCTGCAAACTCCAGTTGCGCGCGCGTGAAGGTCTCCATCAGCAGAACACCGTTCGGTCTGAGAGCGCGAGCTATCTGCGGGAAGAGATCCCGCTGCAAGTATTGAATGCACACGATCAGATCGTAGCAGCGTTCCGGGAGAGTGATTCGCTCCAGGTCTGCCCGCATCAACTCAAGACCAGCGGGCATGCGCCACCCAGGTTCGGGGAATCTGTCGCTGCGGCGCACCGACGTGTGCTTACTGCGTGCGCGAGCCCCCAGAATGTCCAGAGCCACACTGGAGAAATCGATTGCGGTAACGTGCTGGCCCCGAGCTGCAAGCATCAGCGCATGTCTTCCCGTACCACAGGCGACGTCTAAAGCCCGGCCCGCCGGAAGGAGAGGCAGCAATTCGCAGACAATGCTCGCGGGCTCGGAGGGAGGCTCCTCGGCGGCAAGCCTGTGCTTCGCATCCCAGTCAGATTGGCTAGAAGGCATAAAAAAGGCTCCTGAACTTACCGCTCAGGAGCCCAAAAAACAATTTTGAAAGCGCGCCGCGCGCTTCCCTGCACCGAATTAGACGCTGAAGGAGCTGCCGCAGCCGCAAGTGCTCTTCACGTTGGGATTATTGAACTTGAATCCCGCGCCTTCAATCGTTTCGATGTAATCGATCTCGATGCCGTCCAGGTACATGGAACTCATCTGGTCGACGGCGACTTTCAAGCCATCAAACTCAAATACCTGGTCCGCATCGCTTGTCTGATTCTCAAACGCCATGTGGTACTGGAAACCGGAGCAGCCGCCACCGACCACCGCTACTCGAAGAGCCGTCGGCACCGGACTCTGCATGTTCATGATTTCCTTGACCTTGGTGCTTGCTACGGGCGTTAAATTAATCATAAATTCTCTTGGCCTCCGCTCGCGGGCGCACCCGCGAAGCTTTCAACACTTACAGTATACCAGAACTCGCAAATTGTGTTGCAAGTCCATGTTCCTATGCCGAAACGCCCAGCATTGCCGCCTTTCGACAAG
>Ga0210405_10001143_pt1 | contig 31749 bp, 25 predicted proteins | sample IncBWH11MmetaG_FD_155492 | JGI IMG/M metagenome (GOLD analysis project Ga0210405, IMG submission 155492) | Forest soil microbial communities from Barre Woods Harvard Forest LTER site, Petersham, Massachusetts, United States - Inc-BW-H-11-M | ecosystem: Environmental > Terrestrial > Soil >...
CCTCTGCGCCAGCATTGCGGCCCTCGGCCTGGTCCGATTGTACCAGAAGGCCTACGAGGCCGGACGAAGTCTGGCGCCGCTCGATGCCGAATTGCAGTCGGCGCTGAGCGAACAATTCGCAGGCGCAAAATTCATCAAGGCGAGCGGCATCGATGACCGGGCATCGACGCTAATCGAACCGCTGGTGCAACAACTCGAAGACGCCAATACCTTGGCCAGCGCCTCGCCCGGCACCGTGCGCGGCGTGCTCGAATTCGTCGGTCTCGTCGGCCTTGCCGTTATTCTCATTCTTACCGGCGAAGGCATGGGCGTGCCCGCCGGCAATATCGTCATCGTGCTGGCGTTGTTCGGACGGCTGTTCCCGCGCCTGACGGCGGTGCAGGCGCAAATGCATTATCTCACCGGCAATCTGCATGCCGTCGAGGTGATTGATCGTCTGCAAGGCGCGGCTGAAGCCGAAGCCGAGCGGCAGGACGATCCCGGCACGGCGCTCGCCGTCGCGCTTCCGACGGCGCTTGCGGTACGCAATCTCAAGGTCACCTTAGGCGAGCGGCTGGTGCTCGATCAGATCAACCTGACACTGCCGATTCCGGGTCTACTTGCGGTGGTCGGTCGCTCGGGCGCGGGCAAGTCGACGCTGGTGCATACGCTGCTCGGCCTCGTCGACGCTAATGCCGGCTCGGTCCGGCTCGGCAATTACGACTTTGCTGACGCGCCGGTGCGAGCTTGGCGCCGCGCCATCGGCTATGTGCCGCAGGAAACCATCCTGTTTCACGCCTCGATCCGTGACAATCTTACGCTCGTGAAACCCAATGCATCGTCCGCCGAAATCGAGACGGCGGCACGCCGCGCACATGCCTACGATTTCATCCAGGCTTGGCCCGAAGGCTTTGACACCATTATCGGCGATCAGGGCGTCAAACTGTCCGGCGGCCAGCGCCAGCGCCTCGGCATCGCGCGCGCATTGCTGACCAATCCGATCCTCCTTTTGATGGACGAGGCGATGAGCGCGCTCGACACGGAGTCCGAAGCCGAACTGCTAAGCACCATTGAAAATTTGCGCAGGGAGATGGGCATCCTGATCGTTGCGCATCGCCTTGCAGCGGTGCGGACGGCGGACGCCATTTGCTTCCTGGACGCCGGCCGCGTCGTCGAGGCCGGGACCTGGAGCGAGCTTATGGCGCGGCGGAGCAGACTTTATGCCTTGGCCGAAGCGCAATCACTGGTCGACGGACCGACGCTGGCCGCGTCCTAAAGACATCGACATTTCATCGAGGCGATCACACCCATGCCCGACCAGAAACTATCGACAAAATGCCGAGTCTGCGGAGCGCCTATTCAGGCCTTCATGACGTTCGGCCGGATGCCGATCGCCAACGGCTTCCTGAAGCAAAATGAAGTCGCGGACGAATATTTCTTTGAGTTGGCGCCGGCATTCTGCGGCGCCTGCAAAATGTTCCAGATCGTGGAACAGCCGGACCCGGACAAGATGTTCCACGAGCACTATGCGTTCTATTCGAGCACGTCGCGCTACATGCAGGCGCATTTCGAGCGCTATGCCAATTTTGTCATCGGCGAAGTGTTGGTGGGCCGCTCCGATCCGTTCGTCGTTGAGCTCGGCAGCAATGACGGCATCATGCTGCGCCATTTCAAGGAGCGCGGCATGCGGCATCTTGGCATCGAGCCGTCGTCGAATGTGGCCGACGTGGCCCGCCAGCACGGCATCGATACTGTGAGCAAGTTCTTCAATCCGGCGCTCGCCGATGAGATTGTCGGGCAGCATGGCCGGGCCGATGCGATCCTCGCGGCCAATGTGATGTGCCACATTCCCGATATCAACGGCGTCGGCGAGGGCGTCAGGCGCCTGCTCAAGTCGGACGGCGTCTTTATCTTCGAAGATCCCTATCTCGGCGACATGATCGCAAAAACATCTTACGACCAGATCTACGATGAGCACGTCTTTATCTTTTCGGCGATGTCGGTGCAGCGCGCGTTCGCGCCGCACGGCCTCGAGCTCGTCGATGTGATGCCGCAAGGAACGCATGGCGGCTCGATGCGTTATGTGTTCGCGCCCAAAGGTGGGCGCCCGGTCGCGCTGCGCGTCGCCGAGCAACTCGGCAAAGAAAGCGCGCAAGGTCTCGATCGCGCCGATACCTATATACGGTTCAAGGCGAATTGCGAAAAATCCCGTGACGGGCTGATGCGCGCGCTCGACGCCTTGCGCCGCGAGGGCAAGCGGGTGGTCGGCTACGGCGCGACCTCGAAGAGTACGACTGTGACCAATTACTGCGGCATCACGCCCACGCATGTCGAATTCATCTCCGACACCACGCCGATCAAGCAAGGCAAGCTGTCGCCGGGTGTCCACATCCCGGTGAAGCCCTATGCCGAATTCGCCAATAGATATCCGGATTGCGCATTGCTGTTCGCTTGGAACCACGCGGCTGAAATCCGCGAAAAGGAGCAGTCGTTCATCGCTGCGGGCGGCCAGTGGCTCGTTTATGTTCCGGACGTGAAGTTCGAGTCATGAGCATCCGAGCAGTTCCGGCCGCGGTCAGGAGTCCGATTCCCTGGGCCTCTCCGGCCGCGCAATACCGTACGCGTCAGAAAACGATTCAGGCGGCAATCGAGCGCGTGTTGGATTCCGGCGCTTTTGTGCTTGGCGAAGAGGTCGAAGCCTTCGAGCACGCCTTCGCGCAATATTGCGGCGCGGGCCACGGCATTGGCGTGGCGAGCGGCACCGATGCGCTCGAGCTTGCCATGCGGGCGTTCGGCATCGGCCCTGGCGATGAGGTCATCACGGTCTCCCATACCGCGGTCGCGACGGCGGCGGCAGTGCTCGCCTGCGGCGCGACGCCGGTTCTGGTCGATATCGACCAGGCTTTTTACACGATCGACTCCGCAAAGATTGAAGTCGCGATTACGCCGCGCACCAAGGCGATCGTGCCGGTTCACCTTTACGGTCAGGCCGCCGACATAAATCCGATCCTTGCGCTGGGCCGCGCGCGCAAGCTTCGCGTGATCGAGGACTGCGCGCAGGCGACCGGCGGCTGTTACGGCTCGCGTCGGCTCGGTAGCATGGGCGACGCCGGTTGTTTCAGCTTCTATCCGACTAAGAATCTGGGCGCGATCGGCGACGGCGGCATGGTGATTACGTCCGACGCCGAGATCGCTGCGCGGCTGCGGCGGTTGCGCCAATATGGCTGGGACGAGATGCGCAAGACCCGCGAGGTCGGCCGCAATTCGCGGCTCGATCCGATGCAGGCGGCGATCCTCGCCGCCAAGCTTCCGCATCTCGATGCCGACAATGCGCGGCGCGCCGCGATCGCAGCTCGCTATAACCGCGGCCTTGCCGGGCTGCCGCTCGTGCTGCCAGCGGCGCGAACCGGCGCGACGCATGTCTACCATCTCTACGTGATGCGCTGCGACGATCGTGGGCGGCTGATGGCGGATCTGCGCGCCGACCAGATCGGCTCGGCCGTACATTACGCGGAACCCGTGCATTTGCAGCGTGGCTACGCGGAGAAATGCGTGTTGCCGAAGGGAGGGCTGCCGCTGACAGAGACTGTTGTCGGTAAAATCCTGTCGCTGCCGATGTATCCGGAACTAACCGACGCCGAGGTCGATAGGGTCATTGCCTTACTCAGGCTCTTTTGTTGCAATCGTGAAATCTGATCGACGCTTGGACGCCATGGTGGTGTCGCCACAACAAGATGATAACAGCCTGTGTGGCTCCGGTGCCGCGGTGCCGGCGACGCCTTACTTCACGATTTTTACTGCGACCTATAATCGCGCTCACACATTGCACCGTGTGTACGACACCCTGCGCACGCAGACATGCCGGGATTTCGAATGGCTCGTAATTGATGATGGCTCCGAGGATAATACATCTGAATTGATAGCCGGTTGGGCTGAGGTTACGGATTTTCCGGTTCGATACTTCAAACAGAAAAATCGCGGCAAGCACATCGCGCACAATCGCGCGGTCCAAGAATCGTGTGGATTTCTGTTCGTCACGCTAGATTCTGACGACGCTCTGGTGCCCGACGCTCTCGAAAAGATTCGCCAGCTGTGGAACAGCATTCCCGAAGCGCAGCGCGCGTCATTCTCGGGTCTCGGAGGATTGTGCTGCGATCAGCACGGAACGATTGTCGGCGATCAATTTCCCAGGAGCCCAATGGATTCCGATCTGCGCGAATTGCATTACCTTTACAAGGTGCGTGGCGAGAAATGCGGCGTTTCGCGAACCGACATCTTGCGGCAATATCTGTTCCCTGAGATCGAGGGGACCCAATGGCTTCCGGAAGGCGTTCTAGGACTGCAACTGGCGAAGCTTTACAAGCGCCGTTACGTCAACGAGGTTTTTCGAATCTATTACGTGGATGAAAGTCACGCGCGCGGCGTCAATGTCAGTGACCGTGCCAACCTCAAGCGAACGGCGCCCGGACGGCTTTATTATAACCTTTGGGTTCTGAACAACGAGATTGAGAATTTATGGCGGGCGCCGGTTCCGTTCCTGAAGGCGGCGGTTATGCTGCCTGTCGTGACATGGGTGTCAGGCCAGCCTTTCGCGAAAGTATTTGGATCGCTCGAGAGTGTTTCGGCCAAGGCTCTGGTATTGTTGGTGCTGCCCTTTGCGCCGCTGGTCTATCTGGCAGGCAACGTCAGCAGTGTCTTCCGCAGATTCAGCAGTGTCTTCCGCAGATAACGGACGTGGTTCGGCGATGCCGGATAATTTGACGCCAATCTTCGTTCACGCTTCGCCGAGAAGCGGCAGTACCTATTTCTTCAACGTGTTGCGCCGCGACGATTCGCTGATGTGCTTTAACGAGGCGATCATCGACGTCTTCAGCCATTATGGCAAGCGCGATATTGCGCGCTTCAAGGCTGCCCAGAAATGGAACGTCAATCATCACTTTCTCGATCGGGACGATTTTGATGAATTTGTGGTCGCGTGGGATGACGTCATGCACCTCTATCCCATGTTTCCATCTTTTAGAGACTACCTGCCTAGGGACGGAACTCTGCCTTCGTCGCTCGGTGATTATCTGGCCGCGCTGATGGATTTTGCGCAGTTGCGAGGAAAGCGGCCGGTGTTATGTGAGATCCATTCGCGGGGCCGCGCCGGCGCATTGCGTGGTGCTTTTGGTGGTTTTCATATCGCGCAATTCCGCGACCCGTTGAGTCAGTTCGGCTCGTTCGTCCGCCCGTTGTTCGAGGGTGGAGAGTGGGGCCATTTGACCTTTCCACTAATGGAATTGGGTATCAGCGGCGCGCATCCGCTCTATCGCCTCGTGCCAGAAGTCTGGCGCGTTCCGGTTCTGCCGTGGCCCGCCGGTGACCGTGCGCAGCGCTGGGGCTCGGCCGTGCAATACATGGCGCTGGTGGCGTCGCCTGAACCGGACGTAATCGAGCGGCTGCTGCGTTGGCACTTGTTCTCTTGGACACTCAGCAATCTTGCCGCGGTCGGCTATTCCGATCTTGTTCTCGACCTTGAACGTGTTCACGATGAAGCGGCATACCGGGATGCTATCGTCTCCGTGTTGGCTTCGGAATGCGGAACCCGCGCGGACTTCCGCGACGTCGCCAAATTTCCCCGCTATTATGAATTCGAGGGGTTGGATGTCGCTGCAGTCTGCGATCAGGTCTTTGTAGCCTTGAAAATAGCGCAGCAAGATGGCCAGCTTGAGAGTGCCCTGCGGACGCTGGGAACACAGGCTCCGACTTGGTCCGCCGCCGACGCCCTGGGGCTTTTGCTGGCCAAGATTCAGGATGCGCTCTCTGCTATGAACTCAAGCGCCGATCGCAAAGAGATCAGCGCTGAGATGTGGCGCGCCGTGATCGAAAAGTACCGTAGGCCCTGGTTTAATCCAAGCGTGCGCAATGCGGCGCAGTGGGTTTATCCCTTGGTTGCTCCGGTGGTGCGGGCGGCGCGCCGAATGAAAGTGTGGCACTAGATTTTGTGTTGGATCATGGTCTGTTCGGAAAATCGGTTCCCACTCTTCCGGATTATGCTCCAGGCGGCAGCGTAGCTGTTTTCGATGAACAACCAAGAGAGTCGATTGTCGCTAACCGATACTTCATATTGGGAGCAGATTTGGGGGGCGGCTGGGTCGCCGAAGCTTTTCGATCCAGGCGATCGAAGTCTCGCGAATCGGGGCAATATCGCGCTCCATGAGTTCTTTTCTGGAATTCTGCGGACGGTGGCACCGAGGAGCGTCATCGAAATCGGCTGCGCCCAATCGAAATGGCTGCCGTATTTCGCCAAAGTGCACAACCTTTCCGTCGCTGGCGTTGATTATTCCGATATTGGCTGCGCGCGTGCTCGGGCGCTCTTGCAACGTGCACAATGTGATGGCGAGGTCTTTCAGGCGGATATGTTCGATCCGCCCGACGAGCTTCGGTCCCGTTTTGATGTCGTGCTCTCGATGGGACTTGTCGAGCACTTCGCCGATACCTCAAATGCCGTTCAAGCCTGCGCGGCGTTTGCAAAGCCTGGTGGGATAATCATTACCACGATCCCTAACCTGACGGGTCTTATCGGTCTCGTGCAACGTTGTCTCGATCGCGCGGTGTACAATAAGCACATAGCTTTGGATTGCGCGGCGCTTCGGGCCGCTCATGAAAAATGCGACTTGTCGATTCTCCGCAGCGGGTACCTGTTATCGGCCAATTTTGCCATCCTCAATCTTCCCAATCTGAGACCAAAATTTTTCGAGAGAGCGGTGCGCGGACTGGCCGTTGCCGCTACTGCCGGAGTCTGGATGCTGGAAGGAGTCGGGGCGAGTATCGGGCCGACACAGTTTATGTCGCCATACGTCGCATGTGTTGCCCAGAAGGGCGACCGATAGCCGTTTGGATTCAACCGCGTAGCTGCCAAAGAAACGAGATGCAATCTCTGCAATGTCGCCCCGTTTGACAATTCTGATGCCGCTCAGGGGTCGGCAACTATTCACCTTGCGCTTTCTATGGCACGCAAATGCGTTGCGCATGCCGTATCGCTTTCTGCTCCCAGACGGGCAAGTGCGGCCGGCGCTTGCGCGGTTGCTGACCGATTCCAAAAAAATCTACCCGCACCTGGACATCGAATATGTCCAATATCCGGACGATGTCGACTTCCGCTGCTATTTTGCAAAGATGCACGACGCGCTGCAGCGGGTACGAACTCCATATGTCATGTATGCGGACAACGACGATTTTCTTATCGCCGGAGGAATCGAAAGAAGTATCGATTTTCTCGATAATGCGCCGGAATATGTGTGCTGCGGCGGCGGTATCGCGGGCTTTTCGGTATTCGCTCCGACGGGGAGCCCCAATCCTGGTCTCGTCGGAGCCTTCAACAAATTTTCATTTCGCTACGCTGCGGAGGATCGTTCGCTGGACTTGGGCCAGTCTTCGGTCACAGAGCGGATGATGGCTGGGGGGCAGTATTCCTGGGCTTATTACGGCGTCTATCGTGCTCCCGTTCTCGAATCTATTTGGCGGGAACTGGTCGAGCTCAATCTCAGCGATCTGATGCTGCATGAATGGTTTGGCGGCCTGCGTACGTTGAGCTTCGGGAGGGCGCGTTCTGATCCGACGGTGATCGGCTATATGCGTCAGTATTGGACGACGATGCGCACTTCGTTTTCCAAGGATTGGGTCCATCATCTGGTGCGCAGCCGCTTCTCGACGGATTTCACCGCGATAGTCGAGCTTCTTTCCAAGGCCGCGGCAGATTCCGATGGCGTAAATCCTGATGAGGTCGCCGAGAAGCTGCGGCAGAGTTTCCAAGCCTGGTATGGGGGCTTCTTGCGGCATAACTACGGTCCGGTGGGTAAGCTACGGCATTTCCTTCGCGAGAATACGCCAGGATTACTGATGTGGCTGAAGCAGCGGCGCCGTTACTCAGTACCCTTCGAGCGGCGGAATCTATTCAAGAAGCTCGCCGGTCATGGCGCCTCCGGCGAGTATTTGGAGCAGTTTCGCAAAGAGCTTGCGGGCATCGAAGACACGCTGACGGGCAAAGCATTTGCGGCGTTCCTTCAGCCGTTCCTGGCAGTTCCCGGTCTAGGAAAGGACTAGCATGGTGGAAGAGCGTAAGCTTGGAAACCCGCCGGCGCTTGAGCGCGCGCCGGGTGACGTGTCGTCGATGGTGGCTGCCTTCGGCGTGGAACGCTTCGGCTTCGGCGAGAATTGGAAGTCGTTTCTTGACGAAATTGACGACATTCGGGTTGCCGAGGCGGAGAAGTCGCTGCAATGGCTGTTGGGCCGCGACCGCATCGATGGGCTCAGCTTCCTCGACATAGGATCGGGGAGTGGTTTGAGTTCGCTGTCAGCGCGGCGACTCGGAGCTGCGGTCCGCTCGTTCGATTATGATCCGCAGTCGGTGGAGAGCACGACGATCTTGAAGCATCGTTTTTTCCCGAACGATGGCGACTGGCTTGTGGAGCGCGGCTCGATCCTCGATCGGAATTATTTTGTCGGGCTCGGAACTTTCGATGTGGTTTATTCGTGGGGCGTTCTGCATCACACCGGAGCAATGCACGAGGCGCTGAGACACGCGGCAAGCCGGGTATCGCCCGGTGGTCTGCTCGTTTTTGCGCTCTATCGGAAAACCCGGTTGTGCCGTCTCTGGAAGCTCGAAAAGCGTTGGTACTGCCGGGCTGCTGCTCCGGCCCAATCTGTCGCTCGCCGCCTCTACATGGCGGTGATGCGCTGCGCTTTTGCCGCGACGGGTCGCGATTTCAGGGCCTTTATTGCGACGTATCGCGGGAGGCGCGGCATGAGCTATGTCCATGACGTTCACGATTGGCTTGGTGGTTATCCCTACGAATCAATCACGCCCGCCGAAGTGGCTCAGGAAATGGCGCGCCTTGGTTTCGAGCATGTCCGCAGCAAAGTGCAACCTTATTCGACAGGGCTTTTGGGTTCCGGCTGCGATGAATACGTGTTCCGGAACTCTGGTTCGGCAACGTGAAAATCCAGGTTCGGTTTCTCAGCAGTACGCCCTAACTGCCTGCCCCAGCGCAGTCCATGCGTATTGAACCGATCGGCCTATCGGGCTTGTTGTTGATCGAACCGCGCTATTTCCGCGACGAACGCGGCTACTTTCTCGAGTCCTTCTCACGACCGCGCTATCGCGACGCCGGCATTGCCGATGATTTCGTCCAAGAGAACCATTCGCGATCGTATAGAGGCATCCTACGCGGCCTGCATTTTCAGGTTCGCCGCCCGCAGGCCCAGCTTGTCACGGTGATGCGCGGAAGGGTCTTCGATGTCGCCGTCGATTTGCGCCGCGGCTCCCAAACCTTCGGCCGTTGGTTCGGTGCCGAATTAAGCGACGAAGGGGTCTGTCAGATGTATATGGCGCCGGGCTTTGCACATGGTTTTTGCGTGCTCAGCGACACCGCCGATCTGCATTATATGGTGAGCCGGATTTACGATCATTCCGATGAAGGCGGCTTGCTGTGGAGCGATCCGGATATCGGCATCCGCTGGCCGGTCGCAGCGCCCGTCGTTTCTGCGCACGACGCCGCTTATCCGCGGCTTCGCGATATTGCATCTGATCGTTTGCCGCAGTTCGAAGATGTTCCGCCCCATGAGTGCTGATTTGAATTTCCGGGTTTGGGAGGGTGTCTACGGCTCTTTTGCCGAAGCGCCGGCAGCGGGCCCGGGTTTCGACGGGCCGCTGTGGCGCGACCGCAGCATTGCCGCGGCGCGCGAAACGCTGGCGCAGGCAGAAGCGGGCAACGCGATCGACTATGCGCTGCGCCAGCGCAATGCTCTTTTGCCGAGCCTGACCGCTACGCTTCTGACCGAGCAGGAGCGCGTCGGCATTCTCGATTTCGGCGGCGGGCTCGGCACCGGCTATATGGTGCTGATCAGGACCATGCCGGAAGCGGTGGCGCGCGTCGACTATACTGTCGTCGATGTCGAGAGCATTGCGGCGGTCGGCCGGGAGATCTTTTTCGGCCGCAATGCTCCAACTTTCCAGAGCATGCTGCCGGCTGGGAAGCGCTTTGACATTGTACATGGGGCGAGCGTGCTGCAATATATTGAGGACTGGCGCGGCATGCTGACGCAGCTCGCCGGTTATGGTGGGCGCTTCCTAAGCCTCGCCGATATTTTTGCCGGCGATTTCAAGACTTATGTCAGCACGCAGCATTATTATGCGAGTCGCATCCCGCATTGGTTCTTCGATGCGTCGGAATTCGTCGCCGCAGTGGAGCAGACGGGTTATCGGCTTGCGCTGCGCGCCGAATGCGACGCCAAAGTGCTAGGCCAATATGGCCCGCTGCAGATGGACAATTTCCCCGCCGAGCTGCGCATCGCCCATACCAGCAATTTCCTGTTCTACCGGCGGAGTGCCGGGTGAGCATCGTCGTCGTCACCGGCGCGCAAGGCTATATCGGCACCGCGCTCGCCAAGCGCCTATCGCGCGATGGTCACGCGTTGCGCCTCGTCTCCCGCGCGCCACGGGCCTCGCGTCTCGAGGTGCCCGGCAGCGCGCCAATCGATTACATCGCGGCCGATCTGTGCAATCCCGGCGTCTGGTCGCAATTGCTCGACGGCGCGGACGCGGTGGTGCATCTGTCGTCGCGCACCGACTTGCGCGCCGCGGAGGCCGATCCGCAGGGCGATGAAGCCGTCAACATCGCACCAATCCGCGCGCTCGCGGAAGCCGGGGCTATGGTTTCGGCTTCCATGCCGGTGATCTTCGCCAGCACGGTGACGGTGGCCGGCGCGCAGCCGAAACTTCCAGTCGATGAAGCCGTGCCCGACGATCCGTTTTCGGTCTATGACCGGCACAAGCAAATATGCGAGACGATCCTGCGCCGGGCGACGGTGCGCGGCGCGATGCGCGCCTGTACACTGCGTCTCTCCAACGTCTACGGCTATGGCGGCGCATCGACAAACGCCAATCGCGGTATCCTCAACATCATGATCAATCGCGCCATTGCGGGCGAGCCGCTGACGCTCTACGGCGACGGCGGCTATGTGCGCGATTTCACGCACCTCGAAGACGTCGTCGAGGCGTTTCGTCTCGCGATCGGCAGGCCCGGCCTGTGCGACGGGACGTCCTATGTCATTGCCTCGGGCGAGGGTAAGACGCTGGCGCAAGCCTACGGCTTGGTTGCAGAGGCGGCATTGGAATATGTCGGCCGCCGCGGCGAAATCCGCCGCATCGCCGAGCCGCCCGATCTGCAACCGATCGAAAGGCGGAATTTCATCGGCAATTCGCGGCTGTTTCAGCAGCGTGCCGGTTGGCACCCGCGCTTCGATCTCAAGGCCGGTATTGCCGATTATTTTCAGCGGACGCTGGCAGAGCAAAAGCCCGAAGGGCAGCCTGAGCGCGATCATGCACGAATCTGAGAAGATCCGCCCGTCGATGCCGTCGCTCCGCGATGTCGGCGCCGTGCGGCTGATCGAATTGCCGCGCTATAGCCGCGATGATGGCGAGGTCGTCGTGGCGCAGGTCGCGGCGCATATCGCCTTTCCGATCACGCGGGTGTTCACGGTGACGGCGCCGCTCGACGCGTTGCGCGGCGAGCACGCGCATATTCGTTGCACGCAATTCATGCTCTGCGTCCATGGCGCGGTCGAGATCGTCTGCGACGATGGCCGTCAAAAAAGGACGTTTCACCTCAACCGCAACAACCTTGCGCTGTGCGTGCCGCCGGCCATCTGGAACAACATTTTCTTTCGACACGACAAATCAGTGGTGATGGTCCTGTGCGACCGGCCGTTCGAGGAAGACGACTATCTGCGCGACTATTCCAAGTTCCTGGCGTTCCGAAAGGCAAATTCATGAAGATCGTAGTGACCGGCGCGCTCGGGCATATCGGCTCGGCGCTTGTGCGGCAATTGCCGCTGCATTTTCCGCACGCTGAAATCGTCATGGTCGATAATATGATGACGCAGCGCTATGCCTCGCTGTTCGATCTGCCGTCGCTCGGACGCTATCGCTTCGTTGAAGGCGACGTCCGCACCATCGATCTGCGGCCTGTGGTCGAAGGCGCGCATACCGTGGTCCACCTCGCCGCCATCACCGACGCCGCCGGCACCTTTGATCGGGCGGCGGAGCTCGAAGCCAATAATTTCGAAGCGACGACCTTGATCGCCGCAGCCTGCCAGGACGCCGGCGCCCGGCTCGTTCATCCGTCGTCGACCAGTGTTTATGGCACGCAAAACGAGCTGGTGTCGGAGGACTGCACGATGGACGAGCTCAAGCCGCAGAGCCCCTATGCCACGACCAAGCTCAAGGAAGAGGAACTGGTGCAGCGGCTCGCCAAGAACGGTCGCCTGCGCGCCGTCGTGTTCCGCTTCGGCACCATTTTCGGCGCATCGGCCGGCATGCGTTACCACACCGCCGTCAACAAATTCTGCTGGCAGGCGGTGATGCGGCAGCGGCTCTCGATCTGGCAGAGCGCCTACGATCAGAAGCGGCCTTATCTCGATCTGTTTGATGCCGTTCGCGCCGTGGCCTTCGTCATCAAGAACGATCTGTTCGACGGCCGCGTCTATAATGTGCTTACGCTCAACGCCACGGTGCGCGACATCGTCGAATGCATCCGCGAATTCGTGCCGCATCTGCAATTGTCGTTCGTGAACAGCCCGATCATGAACCAGTTGTCCTACGAAGTATCATGCGACCGCTTCCGCGCCCGCGGCTTTGCCTTTGCCGGCGACATCCATCGCGGCATCGGCGAGACAGTGTCGCTGCTTGCGGCCGCCAATCGGGTGTGACGCCACGCCAAAGCCGGGATCGTCCATTTGAACAGCGGATCGTTGCGTGTCGCGATTGTGACCTCGCGGCTCGATGTCGGGGGCACCGAGCGCCACATCGCGCGGATCCTGCCGGCGCTGCAGCGGCGCGGTCTTAATGTGGTGCTCTATCTCATGGAGCGGGGAGGGCCACTCGAGGCGGAGATCGCCGCTCTCGGCGTCCGCATCGACGGGCCGCTGCGCCAGGGCGCGCTGCATTGGCCCATTCTGCATTGGCCCATGGCGACGCTTAGTCTCGCTCGTTGGCTGCGCCGCGAGCGCCCGGCGGTCGTGCATTTCTTCCTGCCGCGCCCTTATCTGTTCGGCTCATTGGCCGCCGAGCTTGCCGGGCACCGGCGCCGGCTGATGAGCCGCCGGTCGCTGACCGATTACCGCGCCAAATACCCGCTGCTCGGCGCCGTGGAGCGCTATCTGCACGGACGGACTTTCGGCATTCTCGGCAATTCGCAAGCCGTGATCGATCAGCTGACAACGGAAGTCGACGATCGGCGCAAGCTTGCGCTCATCTATAACGGCATTGAAATGCCGTCGCCGGTCTTTACCAATAGCCGCGCGCAGACGCGCGCCCTCTTGCAGATTCCAGGCGACGCGCTTGTCGTCTCGGTCATTGCCAATCTGATCGCTTACAAAGGCCATCGCGATTTGATCGAGGCGCTGGCGCCGATCAAGGATCGCCTGCCCAAAGCCTGGCGGCTTCTGGCGATCGGCCGCGATGACGGCATCGGCAGCGAGCTTAAAGGCTTGGCGCAGCACTTCGGCATGGCGGACAATATAATGTGGCTCGGCGAACGGCCCGACGTCGAGGAAATGCTCTCAGCCTGCGACATTTTCGTTCTGCCGTCGCATCAGGAGGGCTTTTCCAACGCGCTCCTGGAAGCGATGGCCGCGCGCCTGCCTGCCGTGGCGACGGCGGTCGGCGGCAATATCGACGCCGTCGCCGATAACGAAACCGGGCTTCTGGTGCCAGTGCGCGATCCGCGCGCCTTGGCGGCAGCGATCCTGCGGCTGGCGCAAAACCCCGATCTGCGCCGCAGCTTCGGTGACGCCGCGCGCCGGCGTGTCGAACAGCGCTTCTCGTTGCAGGCTTGCGTCGATCGCTATGAGACACTTTACCGGGCGTTAGGTGAGGCCGATCCGCCACCGCTAAGTGAGATTTTGTCCGATAATGCTTCTGCCACTCGTAGCGGTGCGATCGCGGTCGCGCGGGAGCGGGTCACCTGATGCAAGTCAGCGCGCATAATCAAGTCGGCGCCGATAATAATGTCGATCAGCGGGTCGCCCGCGGTTTCGGCGAGGAATGGTCGACCTTCCGTCAGGACGAAGACCATCTCTCGCACCAACAGCGCCGCGATATTTTCGCCGATTATTTTCGGATTTTCCCGTGGGCGGTGCTGCCGCCCGGCGGCGGCACCGGCATCGATGTCGGTTGCGGCACCGGACGCTGGTCGATGCTGGTGGCGCCGCGCGTTGCTCATCTGCATCTGCTCGACGCCAGTGCGGAAGCGCTTGCGGTGGCCCGGCAGAACTTGAAAGCGGCAGCCAATGTCACTTTTCATCGCGCCAGCGTCGCCGACATGCCGTTGCCGGCGGCGTCACTCGATTTCGCCTATTCGCTCGGCGTGCTGCACCACGTGCCGGATACGCAGGCCGCGATCGACGCTGTCGCCGGGAAGCTCAAGCCCGGCGCACCGTTTCTGGTTTATCTCTATTACGCGCTGGACAATCGTCCGGCGTGGTATCGCGCGCTGTGGCGCATCAGCAATGCCGGCCGCCTTGTCATGTCGCGCTTGCCGCATCCGCTTCGCTTTGTCCTCAGCCAGATCATTGCGGCGCTGGTCTATTGGCCGCTGGCGCGCACAGCGACGCTGATGTCTCGGCTCGGGCGCTCGCCGCGCGCTTTGCCGCTGTCTTACTATGCCGACAAATCGTTTTATGTGATGCGTACCGATGCCTATGACCGCTTTTGCACGCGGCTCGAGAAGCGCTTCACGCGCTCCGAAATCGAGACGATGCTGACACGCGCCGGTTTCGCCACTATCCGGTTTTCCGAGAGCGAGCCGTTCTGGTGCGCCGTCGGCCTCAAGCAGGCGGCAAAGTGAGGGACGTGGGCCAATGACGTGGACCAGTGATTACGCCCAGCGCTCGCGCCAAGCTTCAAGCATCAGCACGTCCCAGAGCAGATATTGCCAATTGCGCCGGCCGTCGAGATGGTCGGCCCAGTAGCGGCGCACCATACCGGCATCGAGCAGGCCCGCTTGCCGCAGCCGCTGTTCGTTCAGCAGCGTCTCGGCCCAATCGCGCAACGGCCCGCGCAGCCATTCGCCGAGCGGGATGCCGAAACCCATTTTGGGACGCTCGATCAATTCGGGCGGCACATGACGATAGAGCACCTGGCGCAGAAGCCACTTGCTGGTGCCGTTGCGCACTTTGACGTTCTCCGGCAGCCGCCAGGCAAACTCGACGACGCGATGATCAATCAACGGCACGCGCGCTTCCAAGGCGACCGCCATGCTGGCGCGATCTACTTTGGTGAGAATGTCGTCGGGCAGATAGGTGACGAGATCAAGAAACTGCATGCGCTCGAGCAGGTCGGGAAAGTCTTTGGCCACAGTCGCATCGTCGAGAATGCTGCGCGGCTCCGCGGCTTGCGGCATGATTTCGGACGGCTCCCAATGACTGACGAGGCGGCGGTAGACCGCGTCGGCGCTGTCGAGCCGCAGCACCGCAGCGGCTTTGTGCACCTTGTCGCCGGCCTGCGGCGGGCGCAGCCGCGACGGCAGTGCCGACAGCAGCTGCGTCCAGCGATCCGGCCGTACGGCAGTGAGCGCCGCTGCGGCGCCTTTGCGGACCGCGCGCGGCATCAGCGACAGCGAGCGCCAGAACCGTTGCGTGAGCTGATAGCGGTTATAGCCGGCGAACAATTCGTCGCCGCCATCGCCGGACAAAGCCACGGTGACATGTTTCCGCGTCATCGCCGACACGAGATAGGTCGGGATCTGCGAGGAATCGGCAAACGGCTCGTCGTAGAAATCGGCAAGGCGGGGGATCACATCGAGCGCCGCTTTCGACGTCACCGTGAGTTCGGTGTGATCGGTTTGGAGATGCCGCGCCACTGCGGCCGCGTGAGGCGCTTCGTTGTAGCCCTCGATATCGAAGCCGATCGAAAAGCTTTTGACCGTGCCGCTCTTCGCCGCCTGCATCAGCGCGACGACGGTCGAGGAATCGACGCCGCCGGAGAGGAAGGCGCCGAGCGGCACGTCGGCAATCATGCGGCGGCCGACGGCGTCTTTCAGCAGCGATTCCAGTTGTTCGGTGAGTTCGGCATCGCTGCCTTCGAGCGGATTATGCGAGCCGTCGCGCGCCACGCTGCGGGCATCCCAGAAGCGCGAAATTTTCGGCTCGCCGCGCCATGGCAGCGTCAGAACGGTGCCGGGCTCGAGCTTATAAACGCCTTCATAGATCGTGCGCGGGGCGGGAATATAATTGTGCCGCAGGAAAGCGGCGACGGCGCTTTGATCGATGCGCGGCGTCCAGCCCGGATGCGCGCGCAGCGCTTTGAGCTCGGAGCCGAACAGGAACGTGTTGCCGAACTTCGCCCAATAGAGCGGCTTGATGCCGAGCCGGTCGCGCATCAAGGTCAGCGTGCGGTCGCGCCGGTCCCACAGTGCGATGGCGAACATGCCGATCATGCGCTTGAGCGTCGCCTCGATGCCGTTGACGGCAAACGACTCCAAAATCACTTCGGTGTCGGAGTGGCCGCGGAATTTGTGGCCGCGCGCGGCGAGCTCGGCGGCGATCGGCTGGAAGCTGTAAACCTCGCCATTATAACTGATCACATAGCGCTCGTCAGCGGACAGCATCGGCTGATGACCCGCGGCCGACAGATCGATGATCGACAGCCGGCGATGCACCAGCGCGGTTTCGCATTCGCCGTCGGTCCAGATACCCTGATCGTCGGGCCCGCGATAGGCAATGCTTTTGGCCATCGCCTCGGCGATGTCGCCGATGTCGCTACCGGGTGCAGCGCCGATAAAGCCTGCAATGCCGCACATCGAATTCGTTCCGCCTCAATGACCCATAGAGCACGAAAAGATCATGCTCCAACCAAACAGCTAGTCCATTGCATATAGGCTGGGGCTCAAACTAACAACGAATTTTGCAACCGCGCGTCGCCCGCTTAACGATGATGGCATTGTTTGAGCCGGGCGGTGCTGTCGCTGTTGCCGCGCCACGCCGTGAAGGCTAAAGAAAGCGCCACTTCCTCGGGCTCGCGCCGCGCTCATCCAGGGATTTCGTTTTGCCGCATCAACGCAAGATTGCCGTGATTGGGCTCGGCTATGTCGGTTTGCCGGTGGCGGTCGCATTCGCACGCTCTGGCGCCGCGGTGGTCGGCTTCGATATCGACCGCAATCGTGTCGAAGAATTGCGCGCCGGTATCGACCGCACTCTCGAAGTCGAGAAAAGCGATCTAGCGCATCCGACTTTGTCCTATGCCGGCGATCCGCAGGCGCTGGCGGAGTCCGACTTCTACATTGTCACCGTGCCGACGCCGATCGACGATGCACATCGCCCGGATCTCACCGCTTTGTTCGGCGCCTCCGACACGGTTGGCCGCTTCCTCAAGCGCGGCGATATCGTGGTATATGAATCCACGGTCTATCCCGGAGCCATCGAGGAAGATTGCGCGCCGCGTCTCGAAAGCGCCTCGGGCTTGCAATGCGGCAAGGATTTCACACTCGGCTATTCGCCGGAACGCATCAATCCCGGCGACAAGAACCATCGCTTCGAGACCATCACCAAAGTTGTGTCGGGCCAGGACGATAAGACGTTGCAGATCGTTGCCGACGTTTATGGTTCGGTGGTCACCGCCGGGGTTCATCGCGCGCCGTCAATCAAGGTCGCCGAAGCCGCCAAGGTGATCGAGAACACGCAACGCGATCTCAACATCGCCTTCATGAACGAACTGTCGGCGTTGTTCGAGCGGCTCGGCATCGACACCGGCGACGTGCTCGCCGCGGCGGGTACCAAGTGGAATTTCCAGAGATTCTATCCGGGCCTGGTCGGCGGTCACTGCATCGGCGTCGATCCTTATTACCTGACCTATCGCGCCGAGAAAGCGGGCTACGATCCGCAGGTGATCCTCGCCGGCCGCCGCATCAATGACGGCGTCGGCCAGCGCATTGCGCGCGAGTGCGTGCGCCGGCTGCTACTGCGGAAGAACGGCGCGTCGACGATCACGGTGCTCGGCATGACGTTTAAGGAAAACGTGCCCGACACGCGCAATTCGAAAGTCGCCGACATCGTGTCCGAGCTGCAATCCTTCGGGCTCGCCGTGCAGGTGCACGATCCCTTGGCCGATCCGGCGCAGGTCAAGCACGAATACGGCATCGGGCTCGTGCCGATGGAGGCGCTGCGCCCGGCCGATGCGGTGATCTTTGCCGTGGCGCATACGTCCTTTGTCAAAGGCGGCTGGCCGCTCCTGACCAAACTGCTCAAGGGTGGTTCCGGCATCGTGCTCGATGTGAAATCGCAGCTCGATCGCAACGCGCAGCCTGGCGACATCGATCTGTGGCGGCTGTGATGGCTTCGCTGTCCGAACCACAAAAGCCGGTGCTGGTGACGGGCGCCGCAGGGTTCATCGGCTTTGCGCTGGCGCGCCGGCTTCTGGAGAACGGCCGCGCTGTGGTTGGCGTCGATTGCGTCAACGATTATTACGATCCGGCGCTGAAGGAAGCGCGGCTTGCCGTGCTAAGGCAGTTTCCGCATTTCAGCTTCCACAAGATCGACCTTGCCGAGCGCAAGCCCACCGAAGCGTTGTTCCGCGACGGCGATTTCGGTCCGGTGGTCCATCTCGCTGCTCAGGCAGGCGTGCGCCATTCGCTGCAGCATCCGCACGCTTATCTCGATTCCAACCTCTCCGGCTTTCTCAATGTTCTCGAAGGCTGCCGCCATCGCAACGCCGAACATCTGGTCTTTGCTTCGTCGAGCTCGGTCTACGGCTCCAATAAGCGCATGCCGTTTTCCATCCACGACAATGTCGACCATCCGATCAGCCTCTACGCCGCGACCAAGAAGGCCAACGAGCTGATGGCGCATTCCTATAGCCACCTCTATGGGCTGCCGACGACAGGCCTGCGCTTCTTCACGGTTTACGGCCCGTGGGGCCGGCCGGACATGGCGATGTTCATCTTCGCCAAGGCCATCAGTGAAGGCCAGCCGATCAAGCTGTTCAATTACGGCCGCATGCGGCGCGACTTTACTTATGTCGACGATGTGACCGAGGCGGTCGAGCGCATCATCGGCATGGTGCCCATAAAGTCGGAGGCGCCGCCCGGCGGCGATCTCGATCCGGGAACAAGCACCGCGCCTTGGCGCATCTACAATATCGGCAACAACCGCACCGTCGAGATTTCCCGCGTCGTCGAACTGCTGGAGCAGGAATTCGGTCGCAAGGCGCTCGTCGAGCTCGTGCCCATGCAGCCGGGCGACGTGCCGGAAAGCTGCGCCGATGTCGACGATCTCATGCGCGATGTCGGCTTCCGGCCGTCGACCCCGATCGAGCAGGGATTGCGCAATTTCGCCGCCTGGTACCGCGATTATCACCGACGCTGATCGATGTTTCGTGTTCTGACGCAGCCTGCCTTATAATGACGCCATGATGGATTTTCTGCGCAACCCGCGTCGCGTCCTGATCGTCGTGAACGATCTCTTTTTCACGGCGCTCGCGCTATTGGCGACGTTCTATGTCCGTTTCGAGAATGGCGGCTTCTACGAGCGGCTGCACTGGCTCTTGGCCTATCTGCCGGTCTATTTGATCTATGCCGGCACCGTGTATTGGCTCTTTAGCCTCTATATTGGCAAGTGGCGCTTCGCCTCGCTGCCCGATTTGTGGAACATCCTTCGTGCCGTCACGGTGCTCGCGGTTTCGCTGCTGATCCTCGATTACATTCTTCTTTATCCGACGCTTTACGGTACTTACTTCTTCGGCAAGATCACGATCGCGCTTTATTGGCTGCTGCAGGTCGCTTTCCTTGGCGGGCCGCGGCTGGCTTATCGCCTGTTCCGGCACTCGCGCACCCAGCAGCACGCGCGGCGGTCCGACGCGGTGCCGACGCTCGTGGTCGGTGTTGCAGCTGACGCGGAGGTTTTGATTCGCGCGATCGAGAGCGGGGCCGTCAAAAAGGTACGGCTGATCGGAATTCTGTCGTCATCGCCCTCGGATCAGGGCCAATCGGTGCGTGGCATTCGCGTACGCGGCCGGCCGGAAGATCTCGAGAATGTCGTGGCGTCTTTTGCCTCCCAGGACGTGCGCGTCGGCCGCCTGGTGCTGACGCCGAGCGCGCTGTCGCCCGACCTGCATCCGGAAACCATGCTGATGCAGGCGCGCCGGCTCGGCCTGACCACGAGCCGGCTGCCATCGCTCGAAGCCAGCGAAGAGGCCTTGCGCCTCACTCCGGTCGCCGTCGAGGATTTGCTGCTGCGCCCGAGCGTGAAGATCGACTACCGCCGCCTGGAGGATTTCATCCGCGGCAAGACCGTCGTCGTCACCGGCGGCGGCGGCTCGATCGGCTCGGAGATTTGCGACCGCGTCGCCAATTTCAGCGCCGGCCGCCTGCTGGTCATCGAGAATTCCGAGCCGGCGCTGCATGCCGTTCTGGAGAAGCTTGCGGCCAAATCGAGTGGGACCGCGGTCGAAGGGCGCATCGCCGATATCCGCGACCGCGATCGCATTTTCAGCCTGATTGCCGAATTCAAGCCGAACCTGGTGTTTCATGCCGCGGCGCTCAAGCACGTGCCGATCCTCGAGCGCGACTGGGACGAGGGCATCAAGACCAATGTGTTCGGCTCGGTGAATGTCGCCGACGCGGCGCGCAATGCCGGCGCCGACGCCATGGTGATGATCTCGACCGACAAGGCGATCGATCCGGTATCGGTGCTCGGCGCCACCAAGCGGCTTGCGGAAATGTATTGCCAGGCGTTGGACGCCGGCAAAGATGGCGGTGTTCGCCACTGCAATGGCGGCAAGCCGCCGATGCGGCTGATCGCGGTGCGCTTCGGCAATGTGCTGGCGTCGAATGGCTCGGTGGTGCCGAAATTCAAGGCGCAGATCGAGGCCGGCGGGCCGGTCACGGTGACCGATCCGAATATGGTGCGCTATTTCATGACGATCCGCGAAGCCTGCGACCTCGTCATCACCGCGGCGAGCCACGCGCTCGGGCCCAAGCGCTCGGAGACTTCAGTTTACGTTCTCAATATGGGTCAGCCGATCAAGATCGTCGAACTCGCCGAGCGGTTGATCCGGCTGAGCGGGCTCGAGCCCGGACGCGACGTCGACATTGTCTTCACCGGCATCCGGCCCGGCGAACGGCTCAACGAAATTCTGTTCGCCCGCGACGAGGGCAGTTCGGATATCGGCATCGACGGCGTGGTCGCGGCCAAGCCGGTTTGCCCCTCGATCGACGTGGTGCGCGGCTGGCTCGACAAGCTCAAGGCCGATCTCGACAGCGGCGGGCGCGTGGCAATCTACGATGTGCTGCAACAGGCGGTGCCGAACTTCACCGGCGACGTGCGGCAGAACGGCCGGCAGTAAATTCCTATTTCTCTTTCTGAACGCGCGGAGTTTCTTGTCTCATGACCAAAGCGGTGCTTGGTATTATCGGCGGCTCGGGCATTTACGATCTGCCGGGTCTGGAGAAGGTCCGTTCGAAGAACATCAAGAGCCCGTGGGGCGAGCCGTCCGGGCCGCTGCGCGTCGGCGAAATCGCGGGTCTCCCGGTGGTGTTTTTGTCGCGGCACAGCCAAGGCCACCGCAATTCGCCCTCGGACATTAATTATCGCGCCAATATCGATGTGCTCAAACGCGCCGGGGTCACCGATCTGGTCTCGCTGTCGGCCTGCGGCTCGTTCAAGGAAGATCTGCCGCCCGGCACATTCGTGCTGGTCGATCAATTCGTCGACCGCACCCATAAGCGGGAAAGCTCGTTCTTCGGCAAAGGCTGCGTGGCGCATGTGTCGATGGCGCATCCGGTGTCGCCACGCCTGCGCATCCATCTCGCCGAGGCGGCGATGGCCGAAGGCATCACCGTCGTGCGCGACGGAACCTATGTCTGCATGGAGGGCCCGCAATTCTCCACGCTCGCCGAAAGCCTGACCTACAAGAATCTCGGCTATGCGGTGATCGGCATGACCAACATGCCGGAGGCCAAGCTCGCGCGCGAGGCGGAGATTTGCTACGCGACGGTCGCCATGGTGACGGATTTCGATTGCTGGCATCCCGACCATGATGCCGTCACCGTGCAGGACATCATCAAGGTGCTGACCGCGAATGCCGCGAGAGCGGCAAAGCTGGTCGGGCGGCTCGCCAAGGACTTCCCACGCGAGCATGAGCCGTGCCCGATCGGCTCCGACCGCGCGCTCGACAACGCGCTGATCACAGCGCCGAAAGCGCGCGACCCGAAGCTGCTCAAGAAGCTCGATGCGGTCGCCGGACGCGTGCTGCGGCCGAAGAAATAGATGCGGCCAGCCGGCATTTACTATCCTGTGGTTTATGCGCGCGCCGGCCGCCAGACCGTGGGATATCCTGGTGTTCTTGATCCTGCGCGGGTTTAGATCGGAACAGACGGACCGTGGTTAAATCGATCGTTCCTTTGATCATGTGCGGCGGCGCCGGCACGCGGCTATGGCCGGCGTCGCGCGAGGGCCGCCCCAAGCAGTTTCTGCCGCTGTTCGGTCCGGAATCGACGTTCCAGGATACGATCCGCCGGGTGTCAGATCCGGCTTTGTTCGGCCGGCCGATCGTCATCACCAACGCGCAATATCGCTTTCTCGCCGCCGAGCAGCTCGCCGCCATCGGCATCGAGGCCGATATCATCCTGGAGCCGCTGCGGCGCGACTCCGGCCCGGCGATCGCGGCGGGCGCGGCCTTTGCCGCCAAGCGCGACGGCGATCCGCTCGTCGTTGCGCTTGCCGCCGATCACGTCGTCACCGATGCCGCGGCCTTCGCCAAAGTATGCAGCCTGGCGGCCGATGCCGCGGCGGGAGGCCGCATCGTCACTTTCGGCGTGCGGCCGACGCGGCCAGCGACTGAGTACGGCTATATCCGCGCCGGGCAGGCCATCGGGCCGGACATTTTCGCCATCGAGAAATTCGTCGAGAAGCCTGATGCGGCAACCGCCGAGCGTTACGTCAAAGAAGGCTATCTCTGGAATTCCGGCAACTTCCTGTTCCGCGCAGGCGTCCTGCTCGACGAATATCGCGGCTTTGAGCCCGACAACATTGCCGCCGTCGTCGCGGCCGTCGACAAAGCCGGCCGCGATCTCGGCTTCGTCACCCTCGATCCAGAGCACTTTGCGCAGGCCACCGCAAAATCGATCGACTATGCGGTGATGGAGCGCACCAAGCGCGCCGCGGTGATGCCGGTCTCTTACGGCTGGTCGGATGTCGGATCGTGGCAGGCGGTATGGGAATTGTCCGGCCGCGACGCGTCGGGCAATGCCGGGCAGGGGGCGGTCGAATTCGTCGATTCCCGTGGTTCCTATGCAGCGAGCGACAAGCAGCTTGTCGCGCTGTTTGGCGTCGACAATCTCGTCGTGGTCACGACCGATGATGCTGTGCTGGTCGCTAAGCGTGAGGATGGCGACGGGTTGCGGCGGCTGGTGCAGCGGCTGAAGGAGAAAGCGCCCAAGGTCACCGAGGAGCACCTCAAAGTGCACCGGCCGTGGGGCTCCTATCAGTCGATCGATCAAGGTGCGCGTTTTCAGGTCAAGCGCATCGTGGTGAAGCCGGGCGGAAGGCTGTCGCTGCAATTGCATCATCACCGCGCCGAACACTGGATCGTGGTGCACGGCACCGCGCGGGTGACCGTCGGCGAGGAGATCAAGACCGTGCACGAGAATGAATCGATCTATATCCCGATCGGCGCACGGCACCGCCTGGAAAATCCCGGCAAGATCGATCTGGAGCTGATCGAGGTGCAGACCGGCACCTATCTCGGCGAAGACGACATCATCCGCATCGAGGACGATTACCGGCGGTCGTGACACCGGAAGCGACACGCAGTGGTAAATTTATACAGCAATTCCAATAGCTTAAATTAACCGTCCGGCCGCCACACGCTTGGTCCTGTAACCCTTTGATTCAAATCGTGTTCCGAATTTCGCACAGGCCCGGTCGCCAGTTGGCATGGAGCGTGCTACGTGAAAAACCCAGTGGTGGGGAAAAACCTGGGGTCGGCTCCGAGTAGCGCGAAGGGGGCTTTTATCGTCATGAGTGGGACGCAAGCGGGTACGGACGGGACATTGCGCGTAGGCGTTGTGGGCGTGGGCGTCATGGGCAGCAATCATGCCCGCGTTCTGTCCGAAATGCCTGGGGTCAAATTGATCGGCGTCGCCGATCCGGACCGGGAGCGCTGCGATCAGGTTGCCGCCCGGCTCGGCTGCGCCGCATTCAAGGACGCCGAAGAATTGCTGCAGCAGGGCGTCGACGCCGTCACCATCGCCGCGCCGACCCATCTGCACCGCGATATCGCCATCGACTGTGCCGCGCGCGGCATCCACATCCTCGTAGAAAAGCCGATCGCGCCGACGGTCGAAGAGAGCCGCGCCATCGTCGCCGCAGCCCGCCGCGCCGGCGTCACGCTGATGGTCGGCCATGTCGAGCGCTTCAATCCGGCGGTGCAGTCAATCAAGCGCGCAATCAAGGACCAGGATATTCTTTCCATCGCCATCACCCGCGTCGGACCGTTTCCACCGCGCATGTCGAATGTCGGCGTCGTCATCGATCTCGCCGTGCACGACATCGATCTGATCCGCTGGTTCACCGAATCCGAGATCGTCGAAATCCAGCCGCAGACTTCGAGTGCGGTCGCCGAGCGCGAGGACATCGCGCTGCTGCAATTCCGCACCGCCTCCGGCGTGCTCGCCCATATCAACACCAACTGGCTGACGCCGTTCAAGGCGCGCACCGTCCATGTCGCCACCCGCGACAAATATCTGATCGGCGATCTGCTGACGCTGCAGGTCACGGAGTGCTTCGGCTTCCAGCCCGATGGCAGCTATTCGATGCGGCATTTGTCGGTCGGCTATGCCGAGCCGCTGCGCTCGGAGATGCAGGCCTTCCTTGCCGCCATAAAAAGCGGCGAGTCTCCGGCGGTGACCGGCGACGAGGCCGTCGCCAGCCTTGAAGTTGCGATCCGCTGTCTCGATGCGCGCGGGACGCAGTCGGTGCTGCCGCACCGCAAGGGCCCACGCCGCGTCGCCGGCTAGCTCAGAATTCTACTTTCGCCGGCATCGAGTCAGAGGCAATAAGTCCGATTATGAATCAACATGCTCGCCTTGAAGAAAGGCCGATTCCGTTCATTGATGTCGCTGCGCAGCGCCGCCGTCTCGGCCACGCAGTCGACGACGCCGTGGCGCGTGTTCTGGCGCACTGCCAGTTCGTCAACGGCCCGGAAGTGCGCGCTTTCGAAAGCGATCTCGCAGCGTTTTGCGGCGCGCGCCATGCCATCGGCTGCGCTAGCGGCACCGATGCGCTGCTGCTGGTGCTGATGGCCTGGGAGATCAAGCCGGGTGACGCGGTGATCTGCCCGTCCTTCACCTATCACGCGACCGCGGAGATGGTGGCGCTGCTCGGTGCCACGCCGATCATCGCCGACGTGTCGCCGGAAACCTTCAACCTCGATCCGGCAAGCTGCGAGCGCGGCGTGGCGACCGCCAAGCGCCTCGGCTTGAAGCCGCGTGCGATCATTCCGGTCGACCTGTTCGGCTTGCCGGCCGATCATGAAGCGATCGCCGCGATTGCCAAGACATACGATCTGAAAATCCTCGATGACGCGGCGCAGGGCTTTGGCGCCGCCTATCGCGGCAACAAGCTCGGGACCTTCGGCACCGCGACCGCGACGAGTTTCTTTCCGGCCAAGCCCCTCGGCTGCTACGGCGACGGCGGCGCGGTCTTCACCGACGATGACGCACTTGCGGCGCGGGTGAAAAGCATCCGCTTGCACGGCGAGGGCGTCGACCGCTCGGAAGCCGCCCGTATCGGCATTACCGGCCGGCTCGACACCATCCAGGCAGCGATCTTGATCGAGAAGCTCAAAATCTTCCCCGATGAGATTGCAGCGCGCAACCGCGTGGCCGAGCGTTACGCACAAGCCCTCGCCGATATCGCCATTGTGCCGCGCGTCGGCAACGAGTCGACGTCGGTCTGGGCGCAATACACGATCAAGCTCAAGCCCGGCCAGCGCGACAAGCTTGCCGCCGATCTGAAGGCGCAAGGCATTCCGACCGCGATCTACTACACCAAGCCGCTGCACAAGCAGCCAGCCTACCGCGATTACCCGCTCGCCGACGGCGGCGTGCCGGTGAGCGAGCAATTGTCGGGCGAAGTGATCAGCCTGCCGATGCACGCTTATTTGGAACAGCCGGACCAGGACCGCATCATCGGCGCGGTCCGCAAATCGCTCTCCTAGTTTCGCTCGCCTCGTTTCTGCCGCTCATTCCCGCGTCAGCGGGAATCCGGCCCACGAGGGTCTGGGTCCCCGCTTTCGCGGGGACGCGCGGTTCGTGATAACTACCCCATCATGCTCGGCAAAATCCTCACCGTCGGCGGCTATACGCTGGTCTCGCGCCTGACCGGCTTCCTGCGCGACATCATGCTCGCCGCCATTATCGGCGCCGGGCCGGTGGCCGACGCCTTCTTTGTCGCGTTCCGGCTGCCGAACCATTTCCGCGCCATCTTCGCCGAGGGCGCGTTCAACGCCGCCTTCATTCCGGCCTATGCGCGGGTGCGCACCCAGGGCGGGCCCGAGGCGGCAAGCCTGTTCGGTGACCGCATCTTCACGCTGCTCCTGGCGTCGCAGATCGTCCTCCTGGCGCTGGCGCTCATTTTCACGCCGCAAGCGATCGAAGTGCTGGCGCCGGGCTTTTCGCGTGAGCCGCAGCAATTCGCGCTCGCGGTGTCGCTGACGCGGATCACGTTCCCTTATCTGCTCCTCATTACGCTCGTGACGTTGTGGAGCGGCATCCTTAACGCGCTGCATCGCTTCGCCGCGGCGGCCGCGGCGCCGATCCTGCTCAACGTGACAATGATGGCGACGCTCGCCGCGGCCTTTCTGTTTCCCAGCGCCGGCCATGCCGCGGCCTGGGGCGTGCTGATCTCGGGCGTGTTGCAGGCCGCGCTTGTCGGCGGCGACACATTCTATGCCGGCGTCATGACCTCGTTCCGCTCCTTGCGCTGGGATGACGACGTGCGGCGTTTCTTCAAGGCGCTGGTCCCGGCAACGGTCGGCTCGGCCGGCACCCAGCTTGCGCTGTTCGCCGATACCATCATCGCGAGCTTTCTCTCCGCCGGCGCCATCTCGGCGCTCTATTATGCCGACCGCATCGACCAACTGCCGATCGGCGTCATCGGCATCGCCATCGGCACGGTGCTGGTGCCGGAAATGACGCGCCGGCTTGCATCTGGCGACGAGGCCGGCGCCCGCTCGGCGCAGAACCGCGCCATCGAGTTCGCTCTGCTGCTCGCGGTGCCCTGCGTCATCGCCTTTATCGCGGTGCCGGAGCCGATCATGCGCGGCCTGTTCCTGCGCGGCGCTTTCACGGCCGAAGACGCGCACGCCTCGGCGCTGACCTTGATGGCCTATACGATCGGGCTCATCCCCTTTGTCCTGATCCGTAGCGTGGTGGCGCCGTTTTTGGCGCGCGGCGACACGGCAACTCCGGTCAAGGCAGCTTTAATCGGCACCGCTGTCAATATCGCGCTCAAAGTCGCGCTGATGTTTCCGCTGGCGCAGGTCGGCTTGGCGCTGGCGACCTCGATCGGCGCTTGGATCAATTTCATCCTGGTGCTGATCTTTGCCGCCCGCGCCAATGTGCTGGCGCTCGATCCGGCGCTGAAATCGTCGTTGCTCAAGCTCGCTTTGGCCGGCGTCGTGATGACGGTGGTCTTGTTGGTCGCCGATCCGATTGTCACCGGACTGTCATCCTCGTTGCCCAGGTTCCGCAACGAAACCGTACTGATTCTCTTGGCGCTGATTGGCGCCGTGGTTTACGGGGGGCTGGTTGCTGTGCTGTTCGGCCGGCGCTGGTTGTTGCTGATGCGGCGCACGGAAGCAGCAGCGCCCGTTGGACGTGATGAAACCGCTTCCATTCCGGCGGTCGAGCCGGATCGGACCTAGACCTTGATCGAATTCGATTGGATCAAGGTCTAGATCTTTGAATTGAGCATGATCTCTTCCGAAAACCGGTATCCGCTTTTCGGGATCATGCTCTAAGCTGGAGCAAGAAGCAGAATGCGCGTGACTATGATCGGCGCCGGATATGTCGGACTGGTATCCGGGGCTTGCTTTGCCGACTTCGGTCACCAGGTGGTCTGCGTCGACAAGGATGCCAAGAAGGTCGAGGCGCTCAACCGCGGCGAGATCCCGATCTTCGAGCCCGGTCTCGATGCGCTGGTCGAGACCAATATGCAGCAGGGCCGGCTTGAATTCTCGACCGACACGGCGCGGGTGAAGGATGCCGAGGCGGTCTTCATCGCGGTCGGCACGCCGTCGCGCCGCGGCGACGGCCATGCCGATTTAAGCTACGTGTACGAAGCGGTGCGCGAGTTCGCGCCGATTGTATCCGCCAACGCAGTCGTCGTCACCAAATCGACGGTACCGGTCGGCACCGGCGACGAGATCGAGCGTATCCTGCGCGAGCTGCGCAAGGACGCGGAGATTCAGGTCGTCTCCAATCCGGAATTCCTGCGCGAGGGTGCGGCCATTCAGGATTTCAAGCATCCCGATCGCATCGTCGTCGGCACCGACGACCTGGCGGCGCGCGATGTGCTCGCCGAAATCTACCGGCCGCTTTATCTGAACACGCCGCCGCTGCTCTATGTCAGCCGGCGCACCGCCGAGCTGATCAAATACGCAGCCAATGCGTTCCTCGCCACCAAGATCACTTTCATCAATGAAATCGCCGACCTGTGCGAGCAGGTCGGCGCCGATGTGCAGGAAGTGTCGCGCGGTATCGGGCTCGACAACCGCATCGGCGCGAAATTCCTCCATGCCGGTCCGGGCTTCGGCGGGTCGTGCTTCCCGAAGGATACCAGTGCGCTCTTGAAAACCGCGCAGGATTATGGCGTGCCGCTGCGCATTGTCGAAACCGTATCGTCCGTGAACGAACAGCGCAAGCGCGCCATGGCGCGCAAAGTGGTGGCCGCGCTTAACGGTTCGGTGCGCGGCAAGACCGTCGCCGTGCTCGGCCTGACGTTCAAGCCGAATACCGACGATACACGCGACTCTCCGGCAATCCCGCTGATCACGGCGCTGCACGATCTTGGCGCCGCTGTGCGCGGCTACGACCCGGCCGGGATGGAGCAGGCCAAGCCACTGCTTCCCGCCGTGACGTATTGCACCAGCGCCTATAGCGCCGCGGAAGGCGCCGATGCCGTCGTGATTGCAACCGAATGGGAACAGTTCCGTGCGCTCGACCTGCAGCGGCTCAAGGGCTTAATGCGGGAGCCGGTGATTGTCGATCTGCGCAACATCTATCGTCCCGAGGACATGAAGCGCGCCAACTTCCGCTATCTTGCGATCGGGCGTCCCGGGGTGAACTAGCTGCCTAACCTGAAGCCCGCGCCTTATGCCCGGCCTTACGCCGGGCATTTTGTTTATGCGGTATTTATGCGGCTTCCCGCCTAGCCCTGTAGAGGCAGCGGGACTATGGTCCGCCGCAACACGAGTCCCTCTTTCATCAACGATGTCCCCTGAGACCAGAACAAAAATCGTCGCCATGATCGTCGGCTCGGCGGTGATCATGCAGCAGCTCGACTCCACCGTGATCACCACGGCGCTGCCGCAGATGGCGATCTCGCTGCACACCGATCCGGTGCGGCTCTCGGTGGCCGTCACCGCCTATATCTTGAGCCTCGCGGTGTTCATCCCCGTGAGCGGCTGGGCCGCCGATCGTTTCGGCGGCCGCACCGTGTTTCGTGCCGCCATCGCCCTGTTCACGCTCGGCTCGATCCTGTGCGGGCTGAGCGGCAATACCGCAGAGCTCACCGCGGCGCGGGTGCTGCAGGGCCTAGGCGGCTCGATGATGGTGCCGGTCGGGCGGCTCGTGCTGTTCCGCAGCATCGACAAGGCCGCACTGATCCCGATGATGGCCTATCTGCAAGTTCCGGCGCAGTTCGGCCCGGTGCTTGGCCCGCCGATCGGCGGCTTCATCACCACCTATTTTTCCTGGCGCTGGATTTTCCTGGTCAATGTGCCGCTCGGCATTCTCGGCATCGTGCTGGTGACGATCTTCTTCGACAATCCGAAGGAAGACGGTCCGCCGCGGCCGCTCGACTGGCTTGGCTTCGTGCTGACCGGCGCGTCTTTGTTCTGCATCATGAACGGTATCGAAGCGATCGGCCGCGGTCACGGTGACGTCCTCGAAGTCATCGGTCTGTTCGTGGTCGGCGCCGCGACGGGGGCGATGGCGATACGGCATCTGCGGCGGACGCCGCATCCGGTACTCGACATATCGGTGTTTCGCATCCCGACCTTCCGCACCAGCATTACCGGCGGCTCGCTGTTCCGCGCCGGCGCCGGCACCCTGGTCTTTCTGTTGCCGCTGTTGCTGCAAGTCGTATTCGGCATGTCGGCCGTGGCCTCGGGCAGTATCACCTTTGCCACCGCCGTCGGTTCCATGACGATGAAGGCGACGGCGCGGCCGATTCTGAGATTGTTCGGATTCCGCCGCGTCATCATCGTCAACAGCGTGATCAGCGCAGCGTCGATTGCGATGTGCGCGTTCTTCACCAGTGCGACGCCGGTCGCGCTGATATTCACGCTGTTGTTGCTTGCGGGCTTCTTCCAGTCGCTGCAATTCACCGCGACACAGGCGATGGGCTATGCCGATATCGCCCAGCCGCAGATGAGCACGGCGACCAGCATCGCCAGCATGACGCAACAATTGAGCCGCGGCTTCGGCATTGCGCTGGTGGCGACGCTGTTACATCTGTCGCTGACCTGGCGTGGCGCGAGCGCGCTCGGCACATTCGATTTCAAGGTCGCATTCACCGGTGCGGCGATCATGGCGCTGCTCTGCCTGCCGTTCGGCCTGTCGTTGCACCCGTCCGCTGCGGCCGAAGTCAGCGGGCATCAGCCGAAATCGGCCGAGGCTTAAAAAGCCGGCTTCGCTCACAGTATATCTACAAACAAAAAGAGCGTCGGCCACTGGGCCGGCGCTCTTATCTTTTCGCGCTGAACAGTTTTCTTAAGCGTTTGCGACCGGACCCTTTTGCGTAGCCGCGAGATTCCGCTCGACGCTGAGCCCGAACCAGGGCCGCAGATAGGTGCCGAAGGCGCTGCCGGCAAAAGCCGCAACAAGCCACAGCCAGCCATGCACGCTCGCCGAAGCGATCCCGCTGAAATAGGCGCCGATATTGCAGCCATAGGCAAGCCGCGCGCCGTAGCCGAGCAAAAGCCCGCCGATCACCGCGGCGGCAAGCGAACGCAACGGCAGCCGCCAGCCCGGACTGAACTTGCCGGCGAGGCCCGAAGCGAGCAGCGCGCCGAGGATGATGCCGAAATCCATCACCGAGGTGATATCGGCGAACACGCTCTCTTGCAGCGCCTTGGCGCGTTCGGGCGAGTGCCAATAGCCCCAGGACGCGACGTCGACGCCCGCGGTCTGGAAGATCTTCGAGCCCCACAGCGCGAAGGCAGATGTGATGCCCCACGGCCGGCCGGCGAGATAGAGAGTGGCGAAATTGCCGATGGCAAGCGCTACCGCACCGGCGAGCAGCGGCCACGGCCCGTGCAGGAAACGGCGCCAGCCGCGGCGGTCAGTCTGCACGCCGTAGCGCAGATTGCCGTGGATGCGCCGCTCGATCACGACCGTGAGTGCGGCGATGGCGGCAAAGCCGACGAGGCTCACGGCGAGCGCGGTCTCCCAGCCCCAAGCCTTGATCAGCGAGATCGAGCCGAAATTCGGCGTGGCCGACCACCACGGC